>Ga0256901_1000917_pt1 | contig 15557 bp, 15 predicted proteins | sample MC6MC0689MT_FD_190200 | JGI IMG/M metagenome (GOLD analysis project Ga0256901, IMG submission 190200) | Metatranscriptome of enriched soil aggregate microbial communities from Iowa State University, Ames, United States - MC6-MC0689-MT... | ecosystem: Environmental > Terrestrial > Soil >... | reverse complement strand
CTATCCCATAAATTTCGTCTACTCCTTTTGATTGTGGTAATAAGTACAACAACAGGCTGCGAAAATGCAGGTCTAAATTTGCTCGTCATCGGAATACTTACTATTATTTTCGGAGTACCTGGCAAGTTTTCCAACGAATCTGAATCGAACAATGTAAACCCGAACAAAAACAAAAAAGCTGATGGAAGCTGCGGCAGTGGCGGCTGTGGCAGTAGTAACAGCAGCAGTTGTGGTAGTAGCTGTGGTAGCAGCGGTTGTGGTGGTGGTTGCGGAGGTTGCGGCAGTTAAACAATATTTTCAAATCAAACCATATAAAATATGACAAAACCAATTTACTATTCCTTATCCACAGCGGCTTACGGAAGCCTAATCTGTTTAATCCAATTTCGATATTGGCATCCCTACTGTTTAACTGGACCACAATTTCTGCAATACTATGCTGCTATACTATTAACGGCATACATAGCCCTTCTTATATTCAAAAACAACACGATGGCTAAACTCGAAAATGCTGCAATAAGCATGTTTTTATTTCTTGCGGCATTAGGTGTAGCACGGCTAGTTCAAGGTATTGTGAACAATAAACCAGTTGGTTATCTCTTACTGATGTTGTTATTCCACCTTATAGTAATTGCCGTTATAAAATTTCAAAACCGGAAAGGCAGCAAATAAAAAAAGCAATCGTCGAAACGATTGCTTATAATATTGATTATGGAAACAAATTCTATTTCTTCAAATCTTCATTAATTTCTCTGGCTTTTTCATCCACTTTTCTGGCGCCTCTTTTTGTAGCATCTTTCACATCTTGCGCTGCTTCTTTAGTGCCTTCTTTTACGTCTCTAGCGCCTTCTTTCACATCGCGCTTCACAGCATTGGCAGCGTCTTTAATATCTTGTTTAGCTTCGGCAGTACCCTCTTTCATGTCTTGCCTGGCTTCTGCTGCTTGTGCTTTCATTCGGGCATTGGCGGTATCAATATCTTGCCCAATAGTGGTTTCTTGTTCTGTCTCAACAGTGGTAGTAGTACCATTGGTAGTAGTTGAGATAGTATCTACGCCATCATGGTCGTTGGCGTCAGGATTGTTACAAGCCGTAAACGATAGGGCAACGGCTGCGGCAAATACTAAACTTAGCTTTTTCATAATTCTTGCTTTATACGTGTTTGAAATTGTATTATGTTGCTTTTAAAAAAGCATCTATAACCGCCATCGTTTCGTCGATAGCGCGTTCAAGATTATCATTAACAATAATACGGTCAAACTGTTCAGCAAAACTCAATTCATGCTCCGCTTTATCTAGTCTTTCTTTTAACGTATGTTCTGTTTCGGTACCTCTGTTTACGAGCCGGTTACGCAATTCAGGTATCGACGGCGCTTTAATAAAAATAGAAATGGACTTTTCCTGGTAAAGACTTTTAATATTCAGCGCGCCTTGCACATCTATATCTACCAAAGGTGCGCGGCCTTCGCTCCAGATACGGTCTACTTCCGATTTTAGTGTTCCGTAATACTTGCCCGTGTACACCATTTCCCATTCTATAAATGCGTCTTCTTCTATTTTTTGTTTGAAATCATTTTCTTGAAAAAAATAATAGTCCTTGCCATGTTGCTCTCCTGGCCTGGGTTGGCGCGTACACGCAGAAATAGAAAACGCCAGTGTGGAAGATTTTTCCAAGAGGCGTTTTACAATCGTAGTTTTTCCCGAACCAGAAGGCGCAGTAATTATAATAATCTTATTCAAAATAGTAGCGGTTATACTGCCCTTATTATTTGGCTTTGGAAATTTTCTTTTTTGTGGCTTTTACTTTTTGCGCTGTGCCATTATCTTTTGCTTTTTCTAATGCGGTAACAGCCTCAAGGGCATTCATGTATTTACCAACAATTTTGCCATCTGGCGCTATCAAAAATGCTTGCGGTATAAACTGCACGCCATAAATAGCTGCCGATTCACTACCCCAGCCGCCAAGGTCGCTCACATGGTATTCCCAAGCTAGCTTATCCTTTGCTATAGCGGCTTTCCAAGCGTCTTTACTTTTATCGAGCGATACGCTGAACACGGTAAATCCTTGTGGAGCATTCTTTAATTTCTGCGTTTTGTATTGGTCATACATTTTTACCAATTCCGGATTTGCTGCACGACAAGGGCCACACCAGCTTGCCCAAAAATCAATTAGTACATACCTGCCTTTATTCACTTCCGACAATTTCAATACTTTCCCATCAGGATTAGCGAAAGCAAGCTCTGGTGCAGGTTCGCCCACTTTCATCTTCATATTTTCCTGAGCACTTGCGCTAAAACCCAACATTGCCGTTAAGGCTAAAAAACTAAAAAACTTTTTCATTTATGCTTAAATATTTATACTCGTTTAATGGTTTTGGTTAATGATATTATTGTACTTGAAAACAACCTATGGATGGCGACGTACCACGCGGCATACCGTCTAGATCGCTTGAAATGCTTGGTATTACTACACCGGCGCTGGCCGCAGGCGAACCTGCTTGAAGATGATAATCATCTTTGGCCTGGTCTACATACATAGGGTCTTGGTTTTTAATATTGTTGTTATCAACCACAAAACTACCAAAAGGCTCGCTTACTTTCAAGAGATTATGGTTGAGCGTAACTGCCATTGTAGCCCCACTGCGTTCCAAAAATAATGCCTCATTTTCAAGCGAACCGTATACAATACAATTAGTAATGGTAGCATCCAGATTGCCACTTATATATTCTGACTGAGAAATGGGATAATAATTGAGCAGGGCCATGCTGATATTGTCGCTATGGGCCAGATATTGTCTACCGAAGGTACCGATAGTGCAATACGTAAAGTTGTATTTACCACCTTGAAAAGCAGCCACACATTCTGCACCACATTCTACAATTCTACAATTCTCGGCTGTAACGCTACTCTTGTAAGCCAATATACCATAACCTAAAGAAGAGCGGATGACCGTATTTTTAAGCCTCAATTTGGGTGTAGCACTCTGAACCGTATCAGGGTCTACTTGTATGGTAGCACCTTGAATATTGCCTTCTCCAAAAGGATTGGCAGTAGGCGCTCCTCCGTTTTTAAATACCGCGTAGTTTATTTCGTTATTATAGCTTTGTTGTAAAAAATAAATACCGCCCCATTGACCAGGCAAATCTATATAATCACCTATCCAAACCAAAGGGTCTAGTCTGTCGCCCTGAAATACTACCGAGTCTGTTTTGGTGCCATTTATTTTAAGTGTACCCGCTACAAACAAACGAGAATCCTGGTGCACATATACCCTAGCACCAGCAGGTATAGTAAGTGTTTGTCCTTCATCTACCAAAGCATTACGGATGATGACATAAGGTTTATCAGTTAGCCAGGTTTGTGTTTGCAATACACTATCTACTATATAGTAAGCGTTTTGCCCGTAGGCAATAAAAGGTATCGCAAACTCTTTACCATTAAGCGTTACCACCAATTCATCATTTTCTACAAAAGGACTATTTTCATCTGTCGGATCTACGGTAACTGCTGCAAAAACCCAAACGCTATCCTGTCCGGCCAATTCTACATCTTTCACTTCGGTGCCAGCAATGCCATTAATATTTAAGCGATAAGCCGAGTTAGCACCTTTGCGCATTCTGATGCTGGTAATATTCAGTTTCTCCTTTTGAGGATTGTAAATTTTCACCTTGCGCGTAGCACTGCCTTGCGCTGTAAACACTGTGTCAAACATTAAAGTATCTACCGAAAAAACAACTTCTCCACCGGTAGTGAGTGCTTTGTCTTTTCTACAAGAAGAAAGAAAACCTAAAAGTATACATATAGAAACTGGCAAAAACCAATTCTTTAAATTTTTAAAATGCATAGGTGCAAAAATGAGCTATTTTTTCTAAAACGGAAAAATTAGGTTAATAGTACTTTGGGGGCTTTCTATGGCGAAGTGGAGGAAGGACTAATTTTACATCTGTGTACTAAAATCATGTTGAAGAACATTGTTCAACTGTTGGGTTTACCCTACGATGTAAAATATTCGGCATTGTTAATTTAGGATAGATTTTAAAACAAATCAATAATCTTCTTTTTTTTGCAAATTTTTATTGTTGAAACCTAACAGGTTTTTAAAACCTGTTAGGTTTAGGTAGAGTCTACACCAATTTAACAATGTCAAATAATCCTTATGTACCTTCATTTTATGTGGTGATTGGGTGTATTTGTATTTGTCCACCAACAGCTTTGAGCACTTTCATTATTGTTGAAAATTGAGGCTTAGCGCCTTCAGACAATGCCTTGTACAAACTTGGTCTGCTCATTCCAGTTTCTTCTGCAATTTTAGTCATACCAATTGCTTTTGCAATATGACCGATTGCTATTACAATTTCAGCATCATCTTCTTCTTCCAAAACTTCATTAAGATATTCAGCAATCATTTCGTTACTGTCTAAGTAATCTGCAATATCAAATCTTGATGTTTCCATTTTCTACTTCTTTATTTTTTTCCAAATTTCTTTGGCTTTTTCAATGTCTTTTTGCTGAGTCGATTTATCTCCGCCAATTAGTAAAAGGATAATTTCCCCGTTTTTTCGGTTCTAATATACTTGTAATGTCCATTTTTAGTACAAAAGTTGACTTGATTACCACCTTTCAATCTTGCACAAATGTTCATTCGAAACTGAACTGCGACTACTATGTCAATAGTTTATCGCCTGACAATTCTACGTGAGAATTTCTGTGCAGGAAAACCATATTCATTGGTAGTTTAGTTGAACAAATTGCAAATTTGAATGGGTATTCCTAGTATTCCTTTGTGTTGACAACTATTAATTAGAAATATCCGTAAAGTCAAATATTAAATGCTTCAATATTCCAATATCAGAATGATTGGATTGGTAAATAGACTTTAGTACTTTCTCCGATTTTAAGTTTAAGACTTCTGTATTCCTTTTGTCTTTCTCCAATAATGAGTTTATTCCTTTTATCGTTTCATCTGTTTTGCCTTCAAGAAGATAGCCCAACATACAGCCGATAGGATACTTTTCAGAAATATATCTGTCCATTCCCTCATTTATATATGCTCTCTTCAAATCAGAACTTTTTTCTTTCAATCTTTTGGCTTCAAAGAAATATTTAAACTCTTGCTTTAAAGCAAAATGAGCCATTTTTAAATCAATTCGTGGTAATTTATCTGAAAAACCTTTTGTTTTGGACACATTTTTAGGAATACGAAATTCGGGAGATAAATGTATTTTGAATTTTGAAACCCTTTTGGGGTTTGCTTCCATTTTTTCATATAGCTCATACGAAATGTCATTTTCGTTCCAATCTAATTGTATTACTTTTTCCGTTAGAGAAGTTTGATATGCTTCAATGATTAACTGACAGCATTTTTGCTCAAAAGCATTTCTGAATTTTTCGTAAACAGTCGTATTCAATGCCATCATTAATTCCCGTTTAATATTTCAAGAATTAACTCGGAAGCATCTTCCAATGCCATAGATTGTGACCAAAATCTACGTTGGTTGGGGCGAATAATATAAATATCATCGCCTGTTTTATAGTTCAGTTTTTTTCTGAAATAAATGCTACTTGATTTTTTCTCCCACAAGTGTTGGTCTAACTTTTTTAGTTCTTTATCAACAAATTCTTTTGATGGTGTAACTTCTTTTTTCTTTTTATCAAAAGTTAGTTTAATTATCATCAAAGGCGTGTACCGACTAATATTATATACCGTAGCATTTACAAATAAATCTTGTTCGTCAAGAAAATCATTGAGTTCAGAAGTTATTATTTCTGAATATTCGATTATCTGATTTTGCAAAACTGGATATAATGCGATTGATTTTTCCTGTTTGTGAAATAAATCAATTGACAAACAAACCGTATCAGATATACGAATTACATCATTTTCTGAAAGACTATATAATTTATGTATTTTCGATTCCCAATTTTGAAAATCAAAATGCTCCTTTTTCTGATTAAATATTGTATTTTTTGTGTCAAAACTAATTTCAGAAAATTTGACTTTATCCACTTCATTTAGCTCTAATTCTAAATATGGAAAATCCAAATATTCGTCTAAATTGATTTTATCTCTTTCAATTCCCCAAGAGGAAGAGGTAAGAAATAAAAAATAATTTGCTAAACGTGAATTAAACGTAATTACAATAGATTTTAACTTATTAGCATCAGATGTATGAAATCCGTGTGAAGATTCTGTATAATAAACATCATAATCGAAGAAGCTCGACAAAATATTTTTGTCTATGATGCTTTCTTTGATTAACGCAATTGGTTTTTTAAAAATATCTAATTTGTAACTTCTAAACTCTTTATCAATTCGTTCGGTTTGTTCTATTGGTGTGTAATATTTGTTTATATTTTTTGTGTCAATAAAATCGCCAGTAATAGCTACTTTATTGATTTCATTTTCTTTGGAATGTAGTCCTGAACCAAATAATATATTGTTATCGGTTAGATATTTTTTAAAGTTGCGTTGTGTATCGAACAAATCCTTTATTAACTCCCAATCACTCATTCCACCCCACATTGCAGTTTTCCAGATTTTAGTATTAGGTTTTTGACATTCTTCTCTTGGTAAATATTTTAAATCTGTAAAGTCTATGCTCAATCCCTCAATCACATTAGATTTTATGAATGTTTTAGGAGCGTAATAAGCAATTTTGTTATTTATTTTATTCGGTTGTTCTTTTTGATAAAAAACAATACTAATTGGTCCTGTTGCATCTCCAAATAATTGTCCCCCAAAATTCTTTTTTGCATTACGGAGAATAGAAAAATTGAAAACTTTATCAACATAGCAGTCATTGAACAACCACTTTCTGAAATGCTGGTATGTTCCGCCTGTATTAGTCAATACTTTTGTGTTGAAAATCAAAGCAACTTCGCCATTCGGAGCGAATTTTGTTGCTTTATGTAGAAAAGGTAAAACCATTTCTTTTGCAAATTTGTATTTGTTGCAATAGTTTCTAATGTTTTTGTGCTTTCCTACAATATCCTTTTTTTCTGACATTAAACTCCCAAATGGCGGATTACCAACTACCAAATCAAATTCAATAGCTTCAATTTCTTTGTTTTGTGCAATAGTATCTCTACAAAATAAATTTCCGCCTTGTATTTTTAATGAGGTGTCATCAGGATTATTAATCAAATTTGGCAAACGATGTTTCTTCTTTTGCCACAAAGTTTTCGGGTCTAAGCTATCAACTAATGCCAAATACAAACTAAACGCAGCTACTTTTATAGCTTGCGGATGCAGTTCGATACCAAAGATATTATCGGTTAGTAATTTCTTTAGTTTGTCAAAATCGTTTAGCTTTTCTTTGTGTTGGTTTTCATAGCGTCTTACTAATCGCTTGAAACTCTCAACTAAGAAAATTCCAGAACCACAACTCGGGTCTAATACCTTTACATTGTAATTATTCTCTCCATTATTAGTAGGTAATTTCTCGTTTAAGATAAATTCTACCAAAGATGGAGGAGTGTAATAAGTTCCTGTTTGCTTCTTTAATTCAGGGGCCGTTTTAAATAAGAAATTTTCGTAAATCTCACTTAATAGTTCAATCTGAATAATACTAAAGTTGAACAATCTCCAATCTTCAAAAAGTTTGGCTTGTGGTGTGTTATCATTTCCACTGATAAAACACTTTTTGATAATTTGAAGTTGGTCAGCAGATATTTTTTCAATTATTGCTTCTTTTGCGTTTCTTTCTAACGTGAAAACATTCCCATTGAAATCTTCTTCTAATCGTTCGTAAAGTTTGTAGGTCGCTTCTGCATCATCTAAAATGTCAAAATAAGAACTTGCACCTTTTTTATAAGTGGAGTAAAGCCTTTTATCGGTTGCTCCTCTGTCTTCAAGATATAAAAGAAATAATGAGCGAAGAATAATTTTATGGATAAAATTAATTTCTAAACCTTCATTCTTGAGTTGTTCAGATGTATTGATTAAACTTTCTACCAAGTATTTATCAACTCTTTTTTGCAAGTTAATTTTATCTCGGATAAATTGGGCATCGTCTAAAGTCCAGATAATTCCTGTATCAATAGCAATTCTTGAAAACAATTTATTGAGTTCCTGTAATTGTTGTTTGTCGGAATATTGATAAGTTTCTATTTCAATTTCTTGTAACCCTTTTTTGTAATCATAATCATCTTTGGTTACAATAAGTGGCTTTTCTGAACAGTTGTAGATACGGATTTCTGTTTCAGAATACACATACAGAAACAATACTTTTTTGTAATTCCAAATTTTACGTTGTGTTTCGGCAATGTCTTTTAAAGTTTCAACATCTTTGAAATCTGCAACCTTTTTCAGAAAAACAGCAGGGAAACTGTTATTGGTTTCTTCGTCTGTATTAAAGTAAATTAGGTCAACACCAAAGTCTTTTTCTTTTACTTCTTTTAGGATAACAGCTTCGCTGTCCGATGGCTTTTTTTTGCCTTCGGAATGAATGGTTCGAGTTCTATCACCGTCCAAATCAAGAAATTCAAGTATATCCAGTTCTGCCATTCTTTGCGTTTGCGTACGAATACGGAAATTTTGACTAAAATACAAATTTTAGACCACAAAGGTACTGCTATTTACTATTTTTTTGGTAGCAATCTTAGGGGTGAAGTTTTTGAAGATAAAAGATTTAAAAGTAATAATGCTCATTCGTTTTGTTTCGAATGAGCATTATATTAATTTCAACAGAACTATTTTATCACAATATGATACAGCCACTTAAAAATATTAAAAAATCGTACTAAACAGCTTTCATTTTTTGCGCCTCAGCCTTCATTCTCTCCTTCTCCAACATAATTTTCACTGGGCTACCAAACACATAAAACCATTTTTTGCGGAAGCCCTTTGCGTTTTTCACGTCCACAATCATATCCTTTACTTCATGAAAATTAATGAAAATTGGATTCGCTTTATTACCGGTTAAATTAGTGGTGATACCGTATTTTACAGGCTCTACCTCGGGTTCGTAAGTATTCCAAATTCTATCCCAGAAAATGAAGGTAGCTCCGTAATTTTTATCGATATATTGTTCTTGCGAGCCATGGTGCACCCTATGGTTAGACGGCGTAGCAAATATATATTCTACCCATTTTGGACACTTACGAATGTACTCGGTATGCACCCAAAACTGGAACAATACCGCTATTTGGTAAGTAACAAAAAACACCACCGGATGAAAGCCCATAAACGCTACCGGCAAAAAGAATACAATTTTAAGATGCTGAATCCAGCTTAGGCGAAACGATACAGCCAAGTTATAATTCTCGCCACTATGGTGAACCACATGCGTTGCCCACCAAAAGCGTTGCTCATGCGAAATGCGATGCGTCCAATAACTGAACATATCGTAAATGATATAGCAAGGAATGAAAGACCACCAATTAAGGCCCATGCGCCATGGCACCAGATTGTAAATCCATACCACGCCGTACAGCATAATTACTTTGATACCACCACTGATGACCAAATTGCCCAGGCCCACCAATATAGAACCGATAGTTTCCTTCTTTTCATAGTATTTTCTATCCTGACGATAGGAGATATACATTTCTAATGCCGAAAAAAGCACCATAAGCGGCACAGCCCATACAATAAGGTTAGCCGCCTCTTTTTCCACGTTATTAATAAGATTCATCGGAATCTTATCTGCACCGAAGAAGGATAATAGAACCATAAATACAAAGTTTTAAAACGTACCTAACAAACACACGACAACCCAGAACAATATTACCCTACATCAATCGCGCATTGTTGCAAAAATACTTTAAAGCGCTATTACTTGTACCCTTTCGTAATAACTTTTAATGGTAGCCGCCAAGTCCGTCTCCGAAGTATGGGTCATAAATATTTGACTTAGAGAAAACTGTTGCAACATATCAAATAAATTCAAGAGCCTTTTTCTGTCTAATTTTTCAAAAATATCATCCAATAAAAGGAAAGGTTTGCGACCCAAACTTTGCAACCAACGCAAATGCGCCAGTTTCAGACTAATTAAAAACGACTTTTTTTGCCCTTGCGATGCGTGGGCTTTTAAAGGATTACCAGCAATATTGAACAACCAATCTTCGGTATGCGGTCCGCTGAGGGTACGCTTATACTCAATATCCCTCCTGCGCGACTGTTGCAGCAAGGCATACAGCTGCTCCGGCGAGGAGCAACGTTTGTAAACAATGCCCGTAAGCTCTGCACCAGCACTTAACGTAGCATAATAGCCTTGCACCCATTCAGGAATAATATTGGCCAGCTCTTCCCTTTTAGCAATAAGGTAAGCGCCATTTTTTGCCAACTGTTCATCGTAAATATCTAATAAGTCGTGGCGTACATTAGTGACGGAAACCTGCCGTAGGTAAGCATTTCGCTGTGCCAAATATTTTTGATACAACAACAAAGCTTCTAAATATTGTCTATCACTTTGCGACAATAAACCATCAATAAACTTACGGCGCAATTCGCTGCCTTCGTTGATGAGTTCAATATCGTCGGGCGCTATCATCACTGCAGAGTATTTGCCAATATGCTCAGTAATTTTCTCGTACGGTGTTTGGTTATGCTCAATTGTTTTCTTTCCATCGCGCCAAATGCAGGTAATAATTTCTTCTGGTAAAAAATGGCCTTCTACTCGTAAGCCGTTGGTACCATGCTGCACATTGTTTATTTCCCTACTTTGAAAATAGCTTTTGGTATAGCACAAATAATAAATAGCATCCAGTAAATTGGTTTTCCCTACGCCATTAGCTCCCGTAATGCCCACCACCGGCGCATCAAACGCAAAGGATTGCATAGCGAAATTCCGAAATTGGGTTAATACTATTTTTTGGAGAAAGGACAAGTGTTTGAATGTTGGAAATTTGAAATTGGAAATTATACTCATTCCCAAGCTGCGAAATTAATTAAAGAATAGTAGGGAAAAGTATATTTTAATTTGGATAAAGCCTTCGCGTTGGTGTTAATTTAGTCTTCTACCTTTCCATTCTCCACACCTACTTAGACTAACGGTTAATTTTTGCTGCATTATAAAGCTTTTCTGCAAATGATTTTATATTTTCGCACAAAATCAGTTAAACTGTGCAGACACAATTCGGAAAAGAAATATACTTAGAATGGTACGAGAGCATGCTGCTCCAACGTCGCTTTGAAGAAAAAGCCGGACAACTTTACGGAATGCAAAAAATTCGTGGTTTTTGTCACTTGTATATTGGCCAAGAGGCGGTATCAGCGGGCATTATCTCAGCAATTCGTGAAGATGACAATATGATTACTGCGTATCGCGACCATGGTTTGGCCTTAGCCAAAGGTATGTCGGCAGACTCTTGTATGGCCGAGCTTTACGGTAAAGCTACAGGTTGTACTGGTGGTAAAGGTGGTTCGATGCACTTTTTCTCTAAGGAAAAAAGATTTTTTGGCGGTCATGGTATCGTTGGTGGCCAAATAGGTTTGGGCGCTGGTATTGCCTTTGCCGATCAATATAACAATAACGACAGAGTTACCATTTGTATGTTTGGCGATGGTGCTGCGCGTCAGGGTATGTTGCACGAAGCCTTTAACATGGCGGTTTTATGGCAATTGCCAGTAATTTTTATTTGTGAAAATAATCATTACGCGATGGGAACTTCTGTAGCACGTACATCTAAAGTTTTGGATATTTACCGCCTTGCCGACGCTTATGATATGCCTGGCGATTCTGTAGATGGTATGAACCCTGAAGAGGTACACACCGCTATTGAGCGTGCTGCTAAGCGTGCTCGTGAAAAAGGTGGCCCTACTTTCTTGGAAATAAAAACGTATCGTTACCGTGGTCACTCTATGAGCGATCCGGCTAAATACCGTAGTAAAGAAGAGGTAGAAGAATATAAAGAGAATGACCCAATTGATAAGGCTTTGGCCAAAATCATGGAAAACAAATGGGCTACTGAAGAGGAAATTGAAACCATCAACGAAAAGGTAAAAGATATAGTTGAACATTCGGTGAAGTTTGCTGAAGAAAGTCCTTATCCAGATGATAGCGAATTGTACAAAGATATTTATGTACAAGAAGACTATCCTTTTATTGTTGATTAATGTCTTTCTGATTTTTTAAAAGGTAATTTTTATATTTTCAATTTGTGATTATCTTGACAAATTGAGAAAAAAAATTACCTTTGCACACATTTTTATATTTCTTTATTACTAATAATGGCAAATACGTCTAGAACAAACCCAGGTGAAACACCTGTAATTGATAAGACTCAAGAAACGGACACCGTTAGAAACTTGCAGACTTCTTTCGAGAAAAATCAAAAATTAATAATTGGTGCCATAGTAGCCGTTTTGGTGCTGGTAGGTGGTTATTTTGGTTATAAAAATTTCATACAAGCGCCAAACGAGGAGAAAGCGGCTAATGCTTTGTTTAGTGCAGAACGTTGGTTTGAAGTAGATTCTTTAAACTATGCTTTGAATGGTGACGGTCAGCACGGTGGTGCTTTATCTGTTATCAACAAATATGGTAGCACTAAAGCGGGTAACCTTGCCCGTTACTATGCTGGTATGAGTTTGTTGCGCACGGGTAAAGCTAAAGATGCTATTTCACATCTTGAAAAGTTTGATGGTAAAGGTACACCATTGCAATATTTGGCTTACGGTGCTTTGGGCGACGCTTACATGGAAACTGGCGCCACCGATAAAGGTATTGAGTTTTACAAAAAAGCAGCTGGAAACGAAAAAGACAATTTTACTTCACCTTTGTATTTATTCCGCGCTGGTTTAGCACTTGAAATTGCGAATAAAAAAGATGATGCTAAAAAGATTTATTTAGACATCAAATCAAAATATCCGTACAGCCAACAAGCGCGTGATATTGATAAGTATTTGGCAAGATTGGGTGAATTAACTATCGATTAATCTCTGCTTATATTATTTTTTAAACCTCCTGCTGTTGCAGGAGGTTTTTTGTTTTTGCGACCCATGCAAGGAAATGGCTCGTATAACTGTTTGCCACGAATGCACGAATAAATTAAATTAGCCAACACCTCCGTCATTGCGCCGCATTTTTCGGCATGGTAGTGATGGTCATCTTCACCAAAACCTGAACATGCCGAAAAATCGAAAGCAATCTCTTATTAACAGTAACGCTCAATAGCGAGTAGAGATTGCTTTTGAAAATTTTGGCTTCAAAGTTTAGATGAATATTGATTGTCTTCTCAGCCAAAATTTTGCATCGCAATGACCAAGCGTTTTTTTTGGAAGTGGGTGATTTTCCAATCGCTCGCAATGGGTTACAAAAACATTCGCCCGCGCCTCCGTCATTGCGCCGCATTTTTCGGCATTTGGAATGATGGTCATCTTCACCAAAACAAATACATGCCGAAAAATCGAAAGCAATCTCTTAGTGGCTAAAGTTTTCACAACGCGCATAGAACTGGCGCCTCAAAAAATTTTATTTTACGAGTTCGATACCTGATATAGATTAAGCATTAAATTTGTTGCCATAAAAGCCCCTTCCTTTGGAAATCTACAATAATAAGTCCTGGTATTCTATTTTTATAGCCAATAAATCAGATACCATTCGTCGCCTCTTCTGGCTGATGATATTGGTTACCATCTATTCATTAGCCATCGCTTATTGGGAAAAAGAATTTTTGAAACTAACCGACAAGAGCTGGGTAAAGAACATTCCTACGCTGCATACCTTGCTCAGCTTTGCCATTTCTATTTTACTGGTATTCCGTACCAATACTGCTTATGACAGATGGTGGGAAGGACGCAAACTTTGGGGTTCTTTGGTTAACAATAGCCGTAATTTGGCCATAAAATTAAACGTAATGCTAGACGGTAGCGAAAAAGAATCGCGCTCGTTTTTCTTAAAAACAATTCCGCTATATGCCGAAACCTTAAAGACGCATTTACGAGCAGAATCTACCCGCTTAGCACTCGACAATAGAGAACATCCGGAATTGAATAGCATAGATGCTCAAAAACACGTGCCTAACCAGGTAGCACAACTGATGATGCAAAGGGTAAATACCCTCTACAAAGCGGGAAAAATTACCGGCGACCAATTGATAGTGCTCAATGGCGAACTCAGCTCCTTTACCGATATCTGCGGCGCTTGCGAGCGTATTAAAAACACACCTATACCTTTTTCTTACAGTGCGTTTATAAAGAAGTTTATATTTATTTACATTGCTACCCTGCCCTTTGGCTATGTATTTACCCTTAGCTATTTTGTAGCACCTATGGTAGCTTTTGTATTTTACGTTTTAGCCAGTCTTGAACTGGTAGCGGAGGAGATAGAAGACCCTTTTGGTACGGATGACAACGACCTACCTATGGAAAAAATGGCGTCTAATATTAAGAAGCACGTAGGCGAAATATTGATGTAAACTGCTGAATTAAGGCAAATTATTGCTCCTTAAGTTTATCCAGCGGGGAAACTATTTTAGCCAAATCCGTTTGGGCTACGTGCGTATACAATTGGGTAGTTTTTATATCGTTATGACCTAGTAGTTGTTGAATAAAGCTGATATCAGTACCATACTCAAGCAAATGCGTAGCGTAACTATGCCTAAGCCCATGTATGCCCACCTGCTTATGTATACGCGCTTTGCGCATCGCATTTTTAAAAACAGCCTGAACACTTCTGATGGCATATTGGCCGCCGTCTTGTCCTTCAAACAAATAATCTTTGGGCTTGTATGCAAGATAATATTTGCGCAGCGGTATCAATACACTTTGCGGCAAAGGTACATATCTGTCTTTCTTGCCCTTTGCGGCAGCTATCATTACCTGCATCCTATCGCTGTCGATATGCGGCACCTTAATTCGCACAATTTCACTTACCCGCAAACCCATACCATAGCACAATTGTAGCATCAGCAAGTGCTTATCATTTTGCGTTTGCATGAACAAGCGCTCGATATCTTTGGTGCTTAGCACCTTAGGCAAGGTTTGTGGCTTTTTGGGACGAGGAATTGCTACCATAAACTTAGGACGCCCCAACACCTGTTCGAAATAGAATTTTACTGCATTCAGGCGACTGTGCAACTGGGCCTCTTTAACCTTTAAAGTATTGATACAGTAAAGGAAATAGGCACGCAGACGCTCTGCATCCAAATTTTGGACCTCGAACGATTTAAGTACATAGAGCAGTTGGGCAAACTCGATAGTGTAGGTACGAATAGTGCTGGGGCTGTAGGCCTTAAGCTGCAACTGTTCAACCAACCGCTGCAAAGCATGCTGATTTTCGATACTTATTTTGGCCAGTACATCTTTGCCTGCCAGCTTTGGTGCTATGCCTAATGCAGAACGATTGGTATCGGTATCGGGCACATACCAGCTCTTATGCGTATTGCTCCAGCGAGCGGCTGGAAATTTTTGTCTGAGTCGGGCAATCATAGCTGCATCCTTCTCGAATTGCACAAGAATAATGGCTTTGTTGTTGTGTAGGATAGCTTCAAAATTAACGGCGACGGACATACGCATTTTGTGTTATTACCTGGCAAAGATAAGGCTTCTCAAAAATATATGCGCAATGCGTATTTTGTGTTATCCATATCGTAACTGACTGACATCTAAGTTGGTT
>Ga0256901_1000912_pt1 | contig 15577 bp, 15 predicted proteins | sample MC6MC0689MT_FD_190200 | JGI IMG/M metagenome (GOLD analysis project Ga0256901, IMG submission 190200) | Metatranscriptome of enriched soil aggregate microbial communities from Iowa State University, Ames, United States - MC6-MC0689-MT... | ecosystem: Environmental > Terrestrial > Soil >... | reverse complement strand
TAAAACAATGATGGGAAAATGATTCTACATTAACGAATTAGTTTCTGGCAGGTTATTAGTTTCTGTGAAGAATGAAACGCAAAAAACTATACTCACCGAGAAAGAACTTACCTTTTTGCAACATTGCAGTACCGAGCTTACCTACAAAGAAATTGCCGCACTAATGAATGTTAGCCCTAGAACAGTAGATAACTACCGCGAATCGTTGTTTGCTAAGTTGAACCTAAAGTCTAGAACCGGTTTGGTGGTTTATGGTATTAAAAATGATTTGATAAAAATATAATTTTGGTTAACTGGTTATCTGTTTAATCGGTTAACAGTAGCCTAATCATCACTTTATCAAATCATACAATCATTTTATTATTTAAAGTAAATCAAACGACTGATGTCTATCTGGAATTTCTACATTCTTAAATCCAGCGGCATAAAGTTTCTCTTTAAAAACTTGCTGCACGTCATATTCGCCGTGTACCAAAAATAGTTGCTTCACCTTACTCGCATCTTGGCAAGATAAGAATTGCAACAAATCGCTATAATCGCCATGCGCACTCATAGATTGAATGCTTTGCACTTCGGCATGTACCGTAAATCTATCTCCAAAAATACCTACTTCCTGCGCACCAGCTTTCAGTCTTCCGCCCAAAGAATTGGGTTCGCAATAACCCACTAATAAAATAGTGTGTTTAGCATCACCAATGCAATTTTTAATGTGATGTTTTACTCGGCCAGCTTCCGCCATACCCGATGCTGAAATTATAATGCAAGGTTCAGGATTTGCATTTAAAGCGATCGAATCTTCTGCGCTTTCTACATAATGCAAACGCTCAAAATCAAAAGGATTATCATCTATTTTCATGATATCCAAAACATCATCATTAAAACCTTCTGCGTGGTTTTCTACAATTGCAGTAGCTTTTGCCGAAAGCGGACTATCTACATAAACCTTAACCTTTGGCAACCGCCCTTCCAAATCTAGATTATTCAGTACATACAAAATCTCCTGGGTTCTGCCTACACTAAATGCTGGGATAATCACTTTCCCTTTCTTCTCAACACAAGTTTTAACTACCACATCTAATAAAGCTTTTGCGGTAGGCTGCGCATCTTTGTGTAGTTTATCACCGTAGGTAGATTCCAGCAAAATATAATCTGCCTGAGGAAAAGATTGTGGCGAACGCAATAGCAAATCTCCGTACTGACCAACATCGCCACTAAAGCTCAAGCGAGTGGTTTTGCCCCGCTCTGTAATAGCCAAATGTACCGACGCACTGCCAATAATATGTCCAGCATCTATAAACTGTAGCTTCACTCCTTCAGCAATGCTTACTTCTTCCTTATAGTCAAGTACTTCAAAAAACGATATTGATTGTAAAGCATCTTCTTCTTCATACAAGGCTTCTTCTAGCGGTAAACCTCGCTTTGCAAGCTTCTTGTTTTTATACTTTAAATCGCCTGCTTGGATTTTAGCAGAGTCTAACAACAGAATTTTTGCCAGCTCTTTAGTAGCCGATGTACCGTAAATTTTTCCTTTGAAACCTTGTGCAACTAAACGTGGAATTAAACCACTATGGTCTATGTGTGCGTGAGAAAGCACTAGAATGTCTACTTCTGCGGCATTAAACCCGAAACTCTCGTTTAAGGCTTCTGTTTCCTGCCCCATGCCCTGGAACATACCACAGTCCAATAAAATTTTGGTACCGTTATCTAGTGTCAGCAAGTGTTTACTTCCTGTTACATTTCTTGCCGCACCGTGAAAAGCTATCTTCATATTAGATTTTATTTACCCAATGATAAGAAATTGTTTCAATTGTTCTATTGCTATATAGAAAGATTAATTACAGCGCTTCTTAACTACCCACTGTTATATTATTGCAGTTACGCACTTACAAAGTAGGTAGAAATAAAATTGATATAAATTTTGAAAACTAAACTATTAGTTATAGATTAGTGCTAGATATCATAGTGTAGTTAGGTGTTGCAACGCCTACTCAAAAAATAACATCAAAATGGAAATTAAAGATTTAACAAAGGCAGAAGAACAATTAATGCAGGTTTTATGGCAATTAGAAAGTGCTTTTGTAAAGGAAGTGATCGATCAGCTACCAGAACCAAAACCAGCTTATAATACAGTTTCAACCATCATCAGAATATTGGAAGTTAAAGGTTTTATCGGCCACGAAGCATTTGGAAAAGCACACAAATACCATCCTTTAATTTCTAAAGAAGAGTATAAAAGACATGCTACTGAAAAGTTGTTAGGTAACTATTTCGAAAATTCTGTAGAGAGTATGTTCTCATTCTTCGTAAAAGAAGAAAAACTCGACTTAAGTGATGTTGATGAGATTTTAAAAATGATTAACAAATTTAAAAACAAACCGAAATGAGTTGGTCGCATTATTTATTGCAAGTAAACATCTATTTGATAGTATTTTATGGATTTTACAGGTTATTACTCGCTAAGGAAACCTATTTTATCCTTAACAGGATTTATTTGATATGCTCAGGAATTTTCTCGCTAGCCATTCCGTTTATGCAAATAGATTGGTTTAGTCAGCAGCAAATTAGTAAGCAAATCTACGTACAAGTAGACCAGCTGAACCAATTTATTGTTCAAGCTAACCCAGAGGCCTTAGAGCAAAAATTGAATTGGGGAAATGTAGTTGTAATGATTTACCTACTGGGAGTTGCATTTTTTCTCATTCGTTTTACAGTGCAGTTATTGGCTGTTAAAAAAATGTTTGATGGCATTAAAAGCGGCTTAGCCTTTTCTTTCTGGAGAAAGAAAGTAGTGGCTCACAATTTGCCTGAGGTAGCCATTGTAAATCATCACGAAGATATCCATATTAAACAATTGCACACTTTCGATGTCATTTTCTTCGAGTTGTTAGGCATCATTACATGGTTTAATCCCATCATCTATTTATATAAAGAAACGGTTAAAAGTATCCATGAGTTTTTGGCAGATGAAGCTGCTGCAAAATTTCAGGGCGATAAGGACGCGTATTCTATGCTTTTACTTAACCAAGCTTTTGGCGTAAATGTAAATACGTTAACTAATGGATTTTTTAAAAAATCGATGATTAAAAAAAGGATTTTCATGCTGTACAAAGAAAGATCTAGAAAAACAGCCATTGTTAAATATGGCATTTTCGTGCCGCTATTAGCTGCTGCTTTATTGTTATCGTCTGCAACAATAAGAAAGAATGAACAGATTTTAGCTGTAGCAGAGCAAGTACAAATTGAAGGGGCAAAAGATGTGGCTAGAGAAACCCTTTCTGAAAAACTAAACCTTTCTGAAGAGAAAGCTATTGAAGTTACGATATCTGAACCTCAAGTAAATTTTCCTACTACTAAAGTTCAAGGCAATGATAGCATAGAATCATTTTATAAATACTTGGCAAATAACATCAAATATCCTTCTACAGCGGCTGATAATCATGTACAAGGCAATTTGATCGTAAGTTTTACAGTGGCCAACAGGAAGCTAGAAAATATTGTAGTTGCCCCAAAACTGGGCTATGGTGCTGATGAAGAAACCTCTTTAACGCTAGCCAAATATAATGGTTCGGCCCTAGCCGACGGCAAATATAGCATGAGGGTAGAATACAGAATGACAGGTGCATTTACCAAAGTATTAAATGAAAATGTTGTTACTAAGAAAGGACATACAGCTTTAAACACGATTACCATAATGGGCTTTACTAAGTCTGATGATGAGAACAGGGTTTATAGTTTTGCCTCTATAGAAAATCCCCCATCTTATCCTGGTGGAATGACTAAATTTTACGAGTTTTTAGCGGCAACTATTAAATTTCCTGAAGAAGCCAAGGCAGCAGAAATTCAAGGTAAGGTATATGTTTCTTTTGTTGTTGATAAGGATGGGTCGATAGCGGATACCAAAGTTGAGAGAAAGCTTGGTTACGGCACCGATGAAGAAGCGGTAAGGGTGTTAAAACTAAGCAAGCCTTGGAACCCAGGACTAATTAACGGTAAACCGGTGAGGGTGAAATTTAGCCTGCCAATTAGCTTTAATTTAAATAAAAAATCAAGTGAGCAAAAAACTTACAAGATGGTGCCAAGCGAGCAAGTTAGTCCGGGAAGCTTTTTTGCTAAAGAAGCGGAGTACCTTGAAAAAGCACCGCTGGTTATCCTAGATGGAAAGCAATATGATGGAAAAATGTCAGAAATAAATCCAAACAAGATAGAGTCCATTAGTATCCTTAAAGATTTAAACTCGGTAGCTTTATATGGAGACAAAGGCAAGAATGGCGTAATATTAATTACTACCAAAAAGGATAAGACAGTGGTTATAGAATCTAAAAACTAAAGACATGAAAAAACTTGCGATAATTGCGTTCATCGCGATGCTGGGCTATAATGTAAGTAAAGCCCAAAACAATAATGATAAAACATACTCTTTTGTTTCCTTAGAAAATCCTCCAAAATTTCCTGGCGGGATGGTCAATTTCTATAAATTTTTAGCACAGCATATCAAATATCCCGAGCAGGCAAAAAAAGCGAATATAGCGGGAAAGGTTATTGTCTCCTTTGTGATAGAAAAAGATGGCGCCGTTTCTAACGTTAAAACCCAAAGAGGGCTAGGCTACGGCACCGATGAAGAAGCAGAACGGGTTTTAAAACTTAGTCCAAACTGGATAGCTGGCACTCAAAATGGACAACCAGTTAGAGTTAAATATAATATTCCAATACAGTTTAAAAATACTGCTAAAAATTAAAACTGTTAGAATGTGTGTCTTTTTGAAGTGGAAAAAACTTGCTGTCGTCAGTTTAATAGGGTTACCCGCAATAATTTGGTGTAGTCCTATTATATTGAATGCCCAACAGGGAAACCTCAAACCACAAGATAACAAGATTTATGCTATTAACGCTACAGATACCCCTCCTGCGTATCCGGGAGGCATCATTAAGCTTTACACCTTTTTAAAGCAAAATATCAAATATCCGCACGCGGCAGCCAAAGCAAAAAAACAAGGCTACGTTAATGTTTCATTTATTGTGGAAAAAGATGGTAGTCTAAACCACTTTAAGATAGAAAAGTCATTCGGTTTTGGAACAGGAAAGGAGCTGGTAAGGGTCTTGTCCAAAGGCAAAAGATGGAATCCAGCCATGAAAAATGGCAAAGTTGTTAGAGTTAAAAGAGAAATTACCTTTAAGTTTAGCTTAGTAGAAAAAGAACCTGCAACAGCACGTGAAATAGTTAATGCCACTGATTTGCGGAAGCATATTAAACCGAATAAAACACCGCTTTTTTTAATAGATGGCAATTACGTATCTTATGAAAAATTCAACACTATTAAATTTAATGAATTTCTTAAAGTTGAAATAATTACTGACCCAGAAATAACTATCCTACATGAGATAAAATCTGCAAAAAATGGAATTGTGATTGCCAGAACTAAAGCAGCAGAAAAGCGCTTGATAGAAAATATAAGGAAACATTAATCAAGAAACTCACGTGGAACTCAAAACAAAAGCCCTCCCAACTAAAAGTCGGGAGGGCTTTGTAATAACTCCTGTGTCTCGGACAAACTAAAGTTAAATAATTAATTTCAATTTTCCGAATTTACTATGCTAGCATACAATCAATTACGATTGAAAAACTTTTCCTTTTACTTTACGCTCTTGTTCTGTTAAGAAGATTTTACGTAAACGCATACTTGCAGGTGTAACCTCAATATATTCGTCAGCTTGGATATATTCCATCGCTTCCTCTAAAGAGAATTTAATTGCTGGAGCAATACGAGTATTATCATCAGTACCAGAAGCACGCATGTTAGTTAACGCTTTTCCTTTAACAATGTTAATTACTAAATCGTTATCACGGATGTGCTCACCTAAAATCTGTCCCTCGTAAATATCCACTCCTGGATCTACGAAGAAACGACCTCTATCCTGTAATTTATCAATTGAATAAGCAGTAGTCATACCTTTATCCATAGAGATTAACACACCATTCAAACGGCCAGGAATGTTACCTTTCCAAGGCTCGTAACCTTTGAAACGGTGGGCCATAATTGCCTCACCAGCGGTAGCAGTTAATACGTTGTTACGTAAACCGATAATACCACGAGCAGGAATTTCGAATTCTAAGTGTTGTAAATCGCCTTTTGGCTCCATAATTAACAACTCACCTTTACGTTGAGTTACCAATTCAATTACTTTACCAGCAACATCACCAGGTACATCTACAATTAAAGTTTCAATTGGCTCATGTTTTTTACCATCTACTTCTTTAACGATAACCTGTGGCTGACCAACTTGTAACTCATAACCTTCACGGCGCATTGTTTCGATTAATACCGATAAATGGAGAATACCACGGCCGTAAACCAACCATGAGTCTGCACCTTGTGTTTCAACAACTTTTAGTGCCAAGTTTTTCTCCATCTCTTTCATCAAACGATCTTTGATACGTTGAGATGTTACCAATTTACCCTCTTTACCAAAAAATGGAGAGTTGTTAATAGTAAACAACATGTTCATTGTTGGCTCATCAATACTGATTACTGGCAATTGTTCTGGCGCATCAAAATCAGCGATAGTATCACCAATATCAAAACCATCAATACCAACAACAGCACAAATATCTCCAGAACCTACTTCAGTAGTTCTAATTTTACCTAAACCTTCAAAAGTATAAAGTTCTTTTACCCTAGATTTAACCATTTTACCGTCACGTTTAATTAACGTAATAGGTTGGTTCTCTTTAATAGTACCACGGTGTACACGTCCAATAGCAATACGGCCTACGAAAGATGAATAATCTAACGAAGTGATCTGCATTTGTAAGGTACCATCATTAATTGGCGCAGGTGGAATGTTAGCCACAACAGCATCCAATAATGCGAAAATATCGTTAGTAGGCACTTTCCAATCCGTGCTCATCCATCCTTGTTTAGACGAACCGTAAATTACTGGAAAGTCTAATTGCTCTTCCGTAGCCTCAAGGTTAAAGAACAACTCAAAAATTTGCTCATAAACCTCTTCTGGTCTACAGTTTTCTTTATCAACTTTGTTTACAACCACAATTGGTTTTAAACCTAAAGCCAAAGCTTTTTGCGTTACGAAACGCGTTTGAGGCATCGCTCCTTCAAAAGCATCACACAATAACAAAACACCATCGGCCATTTTCAATACACGCTCTACCTCACCGCCAAAATCCGCGTGACCAGGAGTATCAATAATGTTGATTTTTACATCTTTATACTGAACAGAAACGTTTTTAGATACGATAGTGATCCCACGTTCACGCTCTAAATCGTTGTTATCCAATATCAACTCTCCTTTTTGTTCGTTATCACGAAAAACAGAACAAGAGTGTAAAATCTTATCAACCAATGTAGTTTTACCGTGGTCAACGTGTGCTATAATAGCTATATTTCTAATCTTTTGCATATAATGCGCTTGTATTTAAGGGCGCAAAGGTAGTAATAAAAGCTGAAAACCGAAAGAAAAAACCTGATTAAGAAGTGTTAAGCTTTTGTAAATCAATTGTATTGGCTTATGGCAAAGCAAGCCCCGCTTTACGCTTCAATCTTTTGCTTCAACTCCAGTTACTCTAAACAATGCGAAAACCGCGGAGCAGTTACCACGTAAACCTGTTTCATAGCCCACGTGCTTTTCTCCTTAGCAGAACAATAAAGCAAAAGTATTTCCGCTTCAATCTGGTTTAAGAAGTAAAAGAAGTGCTACTAGGATGATTTTTCTATCCATCGCCTTATTTAGCATTTCTTTTTATCTTTATTATTGAGAAGCTGCACAAAGTCAGCCAATTTATTATGGACTTGCATAACTAAATATGCTGACCATCTCGAATGAAATAAAAAACTCAAACTCAAAAAATGAAAAACGTATTTCTAATTATCTTAACCATTTTAGGTATTACAGCATACGGACAGGACAAATACAACTATGTAAGTTTTAACAAACTGAAAGAAGTTGAAGGTACAGCTTTTGTAATTGCAACCATTGAAAATTGGGGCAAAAGCGATGGACTTAAAAATCGCTATCTACTTTTCATTGATACTAAAACGGGACACACAAATCAGATTGACTTTCCAAACGAAGGTTATTTCGAAAACATTGAGCAGGTAAAAATTGACGATTTAGGCATAAATAAAATTATTGTATCAGCGCAAACGGTTGATTTAGACGGCAAAAAAGGAATTGACTGGAACGACCCAAAACAAATAATTGTCTTATCTACAGACGGAAAAGAAAAAAATCAACTAACAGATAGTAAACTATTTGTGCGAACTTGGGTAGTAAATAAAAAGACTGGCACTATTGTAATCACTGGACATTACGATACGAATAACAACGGCAAATACGACAAGACAGACAAAAATGAAATTGGAATTTACGACTTGAAAACTTTGAAATTGATTAACAAAATATAAAGATTAATACAAAACCTAAATAGTCGCTGCAATAAAGTCACTTTATAAACAAGCCAACCACTCCTCATAACTAATCACACCCAACTCTGGTTTTCCTGCTCCTTCCAACATTGCTATAAATTCCAAGTCGTGGCCGTCTGGGTCTTTAAAATAAATAGCGATAGCTGGCATCCAAGCAAAAACCATCGGTTTTTCATCACCGTTTTTAAGAAAGTTATAGGGTTGTAGATTTCTATTTTTTAAAAAAGCAACAGATTTATTCAGAACATCACTAACATCACACCTAAAAGCAAAATGGCGGATATCAATTTCTTCTTTTGGTTTCTCCCACAACCCTAACATAGCGCCTTTGGGTTCGCCAATCCAAAAGAATGCTACTCTGCGCTGGTCATTATAACCACACTCAATTAAGCCCAACACATGTCTGTAGAAATCTATAGAGCGCTCTAAATCCTCAACAAATAAATGGGTTTCAAATAATCCTTTAATCATGCGGTGAAGGTACGGCAGCCGCAAGCGTAAAGAAAATCACTTATCTCAATTCCATCATCAAGAAAATCTATGAACTAAATGCTTGGAAAAAAAAGAAGTTCGTAACTCTTTAGTATAAAAAATCCGCTTCACATCAGTTGCCTTCTGATTAGCGTAAAGCCAAAACAGCCATAAGTTCAATAATATTTGTTTGCTGTAGCGATCAAAACTAAATTTTTGATTGAAAAGCAATGAGTATTTTCGATTAACATAATAATAAGCTTGTTAAAAGACTTAAAATCATTCAGCCCAAACGAACGAAACGGCATCTCGTAAGCTTCTGTGCAATAAGAAATGAGAGGCAAACTGAGCATTATACCAGTAAAAATGGCACTCCAAATCAACACCTCTTTTCCTTATGAGTTTTGCATACATCAAATTTGTGCATGTTGCCAAACAAAGTATCAAACCAACAGGTCATTGGGTTGAATTTTCGAAAGCGCTAAGATAATCCAACTACATAATCGTTCTAAATTATAACTATCTAAAAGTTAGTTCCATTGTTATCCTAGTTTTGCACCAAACAAAACAATAAATGAGCACAAAAATTACAGTTAACAACAATGGTTCGCTTAAAATAGAAGGCGATTTTGAAATTGTAGACAGAAATGGAAACGAATATGGATTGCAAGGCAGAACTGTAGTAGGTATTTGCCGTTGCGGATTATCAAAAAACAAACCTTTTTGTGATGGTTCGCATAATAATCATTTCGAACACGAAGCTATCGCTTTCGATTTACCTCCAAAGAAAGTTTAAAGAAGAAACGGGGACTTAGCATACCGCCTTGTCCCCGCCATCTAAATTAACGCTCTCAGTAATATAAACTCTCAATATCGCCCATTATTATATATTGCTAAAAATTAATTAGAAATATTTTCAAAAGTCTCAAAAACAAAAAAGTCCCGATTAAATCGGGACCTTTCAACTATAACAATTAAAACGAAAACTATGGCATTAGAACGGCGTCAATTACATGGATTACTCCGTTAGATTGGTTTACATCTGCAATAGTCACTTTCGCATCAGCACCTTTTGAATCTCTTACATATAAATCCTTTCCTTTTGTCCAGAAAGTTAGTTTGGTTCCCTGTACCGTTGTCATTGTGGCTTTTCCCGCACCTTTAGCAACTGCTGCCCAAATAGATTTGGCACTATGATTACCAGCAACTACGTGATAGGTTAAGATTTTGGTCAAAGTGGCTTTATTTTCTGGTTTAACTAAGGTTTCTACGGTTCCTTTAGGCAATTTCCCGAAGGCAGCATTAGTTGGTGCAAATACCGTAAATGGCCCTTTTGATGATAAGGTTTCTACCAAACCAGCGGCCTTTACCGCAGCCACCAAGGTAGTATGGTCTTTGGAATTTACGGCATTTTCTACAATATTCTTACTTGGGTACATAGCAGCACCACCAACCATTACCGTTTTTTCTTTTTTGGTTTGAGCAATAGCCAATCCTGCAAACATTAAGCTAAAGGAGAATATGCCTAGCGCAACGATTTTTGTTAACTGTTTCATGATGTTTAATTTTATGGTTAAGATTTGATTTTATACCTACACTTACGAGAGCCGATTTAGTTCTGGATTTTATTTTATGAAATTTTTCGAAGATTGGCCTTCATAAAGCTCAAAACCAATATAAATAGAATTGGTACTGACCTTTTTTACGAATTGGGTTATTGCATTTTAAAAAAATTCTTGCTCGATTATCCTTACTACTTTAGTTTACCTTTTCCTATTTCAGAGCAAAATGGAATATTTTTTTACTACGTTAAAACTTTATTGCTTAAACCTTTGTTAACAAAAAGTAGACAGGCTATAATGCTGATAATCTGTTTTATTTTGCCTTTTTTTAGAATATTGAGGGCAAAGAGTTAAAAACAAATTGTAAAAAATTGCTCGTCTTACATATTTTTATATTTTTGCTATAAGCACTGTATTTTTGAACACCCAGCCTAAGCTATCTGAACAAGAAATTGTCTCTCTGCTGATACAGCAAGACGAGAAAGGATTTAATTATCTTTATGATAATTACGCAGCCGCTATTTACGGTATTGTCACTAAAGTTGTTTTTGAAAAAGAATACGCCGATGAAATAATACAGGACGTTTTTGTAAAAATTTGGAGAAATATTTCACAATTTGACCCAGAAAAGGGACGATTATACACTTGGATGATTAATTTAGCCAGAAATACGGCAATTGATTATGTGAGGTCCAAAGGTTTTCAGAACCAACAAAAAAACCAAAGTATCCCAGAATTCGTAAGTGAAAGCGAACAGTATTCCGTAAAAGTTGAAATTGACCATATTGGACTAAAGAATATTTTAGCCAACTTGAAACCAGAATGGGGAGAATTGATAGAATTAGCCTATTTTCAAGGTTATACCCAGCAGGAAATAGCAGAGCGGCTAGATATCCCGATAGGTACAATTAAGACGAGAACACGAAATGCTTTAATAGAATTGAAAAGATTGTTAAAAGACCACCGCTAAGAATTGGATATTAAAGAGTACATATCGTCAGGAATTATAGAGGCCTATGTAATGGGATTAGCTTCCGAGGAAGAAATCAGCATTTTGGATTGTGTTAGAAAAAACAATCCAGTAATACAACAGGCCATTATAGATGCGCAAGAAACCCTAGAGGAATTTGCCACTAGGGAGGCTATTGCCCCTCCCCCTGCGTTAAAATCTGCAATATGGACTAAAATTTCAAACGAAAATCAAGAGCAACCAATTGTAGAAAATAAGCGCCCTGAAACAGTTACCACACCACTTTATCCAACACAAAGCATTGATAATAACAAGGCTACATTAAAATGGTTTGCAATTGCTGCAAGTATTCTACTAGTAGCTAGTGTCGGTCTAAACTTATATCTCAATAACAACCGAAATAAAACCGAAAACCAGCTCGCTACATTAGCTGAGAATCAAAAAAACAGTGATCTCGCTTATCAAAACCTGAAAAGCAAATGGGATATGGCAAATAATCCAGCGATGAAAACCATTCCGTTGCTTGGTGTAGAAAAACATCCCGATATGAAAGCCACGGTATATTTTGAAAACGCCTCTAACTTGGTTTATCTAACGTTAGAAAATTTACCTGTTACACCAAAAGACCAACAATACCAGTTATGGGCTATTGTAGATGGCAAACCTGTGAGTTTGGGTGTGTACGACCAAGATTCTACATTATCAGTGCAAAAAATGACTGCAGTGAGTTCTGCACAAGCATTTGCAATAACGCTAGAAAAACGCGGCGGTGTTGCATCTCCTACTATGGAAAATATGTATGTAATGGGTAAGGTTTAGTGCTTTAAAGAAAACAATGCTGTAAATATCAAAAAGCACTTATTGTAATTTATATTAAACTTCACATTAACCTTATTTTATAGTATCGACAAATTCAAACCTACAAAATCAAAAATGCATGCTAAAAATTTAAATTTTTAATAGTTTTAACAGTTCGATTAGATATATACAGAAAGCATGCCTTTCTTAAAAACAGAATTGTGAAAAAAAACAAAAATTTAGATTTCATAAAAGCAGCTATTAAATTTACCGCTAACCTAAGAACAACTGGAGCCCTATTTCAAACATCCAAAAAGACGGAGCGAAATATAGCCAAACTAATAAAAATTCATAAGCCAAAAGTAATAGTAGAATATGGCGCAGGACTTGGTAATATTACCAAAACAATATTAGACCACGCACAAGTAGGAAGTAAATTATATGTGTTTGAGATTAACAGTGATTTCTGTGAAATACTTAGACAAATTAAGGATGATAGATTAATAGTAATAAACGATTCAGCAAAAAATATAAACTCATATATAAATGAAGAAGTTGAAATTATTATTTCTACGATTCCCTTTACATTAATATCTAAACACGAGTTGAATGATATTATAAAAATTAGCTCCGAAAAACTTTCTAATAAAGGAATCATGTGTCAAATTCTATACTCGAATTTTTTCGTAAATAAATTAAAACCGCACTTTAATAACGTTTCTTATCGCATGCTTCTCTCCATTCCTGTTGAATTTTTTTATGTCTGCACCAAATCTAGTTAATGAAATACATGGTGTCTATATTTAGTCGAATAACATCTTATCCAATTATAATATGCTCAATAATTATTGCTGCGTATACTTTTTATTCGAATGTTAAATGGATTCTTCTCTTCTATCACATTTTAATAATAGCATATAGTTATATCGGTTTAATGCTTCTATCTTTAACAATAATTAAACTAAACAAAAAAAATACAGCTAAATATCTACTATTTGGCGCATGGACCATTTATGCATGCATATTATTATTAATTTATCTACTAGCGTTTATAGGAAACTCCATTGTAAACACCCCAATTACCATCTACATTCTCTTTTCATATCTAAATAATATTGGTGCAACTGTTAACGCCTTCAACTTATCCCCACTTACATCTTTTTTTATAGTTTTTTCTATCCCTTTATCTATAGCATATTTCTTTTTTCGCAAATCAGAGCAAATAAATTCTGAAATCAACCTAATCGGCAGTAGCATTTCTACTTTTTTGAAAAAAACAAATAGCCTAAAAAAGTGCATATCCCTATTTTTAACTCTTGTGTTTCTCTTTAGTCCACTAATTTTTTATAGACTTAATCTTTTTTCCCCAAGCAAATCTCTTATACCATTAAAAGAACCTGTCTATATGGTTTTATCAAAAACTAAATCTCATTTCACTTCCTTTTCCCAGAATAAGGAACCAATTGGGGTGGAATTACCATTTAAAAAACAAATAGTCTTCGAAAAGTTAAATGTTGTGATTATAATGATAGATGCCCTAAGAGCAGACTATTTGCCTGTATATGGTTATAAAGATCAACTAACTCCATTTTTAAGCAAACTTCATAAACAAGGAACATTAAAAAGAATAGATTATGCTTTTTCTCCATCATCAATGTCATACGCGGGTATTTTAGGAACCCTTAGATCTAAATTTTGGACTAATTTCTCCCCAAAAAACTATAGTATTCATGACTTACTAAAGGATCAACACTACAAAATAAACTTTATAATGTCTGGAGATCACCAAAATTTTTATGATTTAAAAAGATCTTACGGTCCAAATATTGACTATTACCATGATGGGACGTCGTCAAAATCTCATTACTTGAATGACGATGAAATTATATTTGAAGCACTAAATGATCTACCAAAGCAGAACACATATCCTGCATTTTATTATTTTCATTTGATGTCGGTTCATGGATTAGGCCTTAGAAAAAAAGAAAACATTCATTTTACCCCTGCTTCAGCTACTACTACGAATTCACAGTACTATAAAAACAATTATAAAAATGGAATAATACAAGCTGATAAAAATATCTCTAGAATTTTCCATTATTTTAAAAAAAGAAATTTGCTAAACAAAACACTAATTATCATTTTAGGAGACCATGGAGAATCTCTTGGTGAGCAAAATCAATTTATGCATAGCAATGATCTTAGTAATAGAGAAATTAATATCCCGCTGCTAATTTACGATGAAAATAAAAATTTTAATTATAGAAAAGAGCTAGCCTTACAGCAAGATATATCACCCACAATTTTAGATCGATTGGGCATTTCTCCAATTCCAACTACATGGGAAGGCGAATCTCTTTTGAAACCTCAAAAAAGATCGTATTCATACCATTACTTAGGACATAACTATTCTATTATAAAACATGAGAATAACAATATACTTAAGTACGATTATAACGCCAAAACAAAAAAAGAATCTGTGTTTAATCTAAGCCTAGATAGGAAAGAAACGTTAAATATAAAGTCGAAAACAAATAGAAATCAACTTAATAAATTCATTGAGCTTCGGAAAAAGCTCATAAAAAACATTGAAAAATAATTACCTTGCAAAAGCCCATTCTAAAAACTTAGGAAAAGCTTTTCCCCATGTCGGCACATCATGTTTACCCCCTACCATTTCATAATAGAAAATATCTGATGGACGCTGATAGCCTTTTTTCATCAGTTCCTTCACTACGTCAATGGTATCGTCAATAGAATCGATAATAAAATTTTGATTACGGTCTGCTTTTTCGTCTTCGGTTCCCGTCATTAGCCAAAACTTTAAGCCTGGCTTAGTCGATGTTTCCCTTACCATTTCGTGTAAAATGCGGTCATCGTCGGTGTAGCCTTCTCTCAAATCTTTTTTACGCCACCAGAAAGAGCCTGAAAATACGCCAACTAAATCAAAGATGGTGCTATTATGCCAAACAATATCAAACGCAGTTAGGCCACCCAAAGAAAATCCGGCGAAAGCTTTTTTACCATTTATATTTATACCTGTTTGCTTACTGATAAAAGGCAACAACTCTTCAATGATGAAGTTAGTATTTAAATTAGCCTTACTGCCACGTCCCTTAAAATCAGGGCGGTTTGCCACGCCGTATTCCAACAAACGTTCTTCGCCTGCCTTAATACCTGCAACAACTACTGGCTCAATTTTCCACTTATCATACAGTGAAAAAAGTGATTTTTCTAGTTCCATTTGGGCCAAATCTTGCCCATCATTTACCAAAAGCAAGTTTACGGTTTCGTTTCCCAGTAAATTTTCAGGCACATATATATCTACATCAACG
>Ga0256901_1000911_pt1 | contig 15580 bp, 14 predicted proteins | sample MC6MC0689MT_FD_190200 | JGI IMG/M metagenome (GOLD analysis project Ga0256901, IMG submission 190200) | Metatranscriptome of enriched soil aggregate microbial communities from Iowa State University, Ames, United States - MC6-MC0689-MT... | ecosystem: Environmental > Terrestrial > Soil >... | reverse complement strand
GACGAAAGTCCGGGGCTTTTTTACGTCTGAATGTTAGCTAAAAACTGGCTATTTCAATGCTTTTTAAGCCACTGAACAATAAAATCGGCAACCTGCATTGGCTGATTAATATCCAATATGGGCAAATTCAGTTCCATATCCTCATCAGTAGCGACGGCAATCACATACTGATCCAGCAAATCCTTAATCTCACCTTTAACGCCACGCCGCCAAAGTGCAATTTTGGGGACCGGCTCATCTTTGAAGCCCTCGACCAGCACCAGATCCAACGTTGAGCTATCCATCTGTGATGCTAATTGCATTAGGCTTAAAGGCTTATTAGGTGATTCAACCATCAATGCCCAGCGCTGATTACTGGCGACGATCACCTGATCCGCCCCAGCTTTACGCAGCAAATAACTGTCTTTCCCCGGCGTATCGATATCCATCTGATGATGTGTGTGCTTAATTAAGCCTGATCGAATCCCCTGAGTTTTGAGAAGTGGAATGACTTGCTCAAGCAAAGTGGTTTTTCCTGTCCCGCTCCATGCGGAAATCGCCAGTAAGCGCACACTCATAAATACTTTTCCTCATTCATGAGATCGTCTGGCGTATTGATATTGCGGAACGCAGATTCTGGGTCTGAAAACGCAATAGCATGCCCGCCATGCTCATGTAAGAACTGCATTAAACGTCGCTCGCCGCGCAGTAGCCAGGTTTCAAGATCGTCAGCCAATGCACAATTGACCAGCGCTAAAGCTGGATGATCACGCTGGGAGGATTTCACCCACACAGCGGGCGCATCATTACGCTGTTGCCACAGACGCGCGACAAAGTCATTGGGGATCCATGGCGTATCACAAGCGCAGAAAGCGACCCATTCGTTTTTACTGCTGCGTAAACCACTGAGCATGCCAGCCAGCGGTCCGGGATAATCGGGCAATGTATCGATAACCACCTGACAACCGCTTGCCTGATAGCGATCAATGTTACGGTTAGCGCTTATCAACACAATATTGACCTGCGGCCGGAATCGCCGCAAAACGTGCTGATAAAGGTGTTCACCCTGTAACATCAATAACCCCTTATCCTGGCCTCCCATACGACTGCCTTGGCCACCCGCGAGGATCACGCCGGTAAATGCTGTCATATTCGTCTCCTTGCTTCATTCTGGACGATACTTACTTAGCGGCAGCGTACCATCTGCATAAAGGAATCAATGATGAAATATCACCGACTCAATGAACTGCTCGAGCTTCTGCAACCCGCATGGCAGAAGGATGCCGATCTCAACTTGCTGGCATTTTTGCAAAAACTGGCGCAGGAATCTGGTTTCAGTGGCTCATTAAGTGAATTAACCGATGATGTATTGATTTACCATCTCAAAATGCGTGACACAGATAGCCAGAGTGCCATTCCCGGCCTGAAAAAGGATTATGAAGTGGACTTCAAAACCGCGCTATTACGTGCACGCGGTGTGATTAAGGATGATGAGTAATGTTATCCTTGCGCATTAATCGCAAAGGTAACACACAGGCAAAAAGATGAGCGAAGCCGCCTTTAATTTCCAGACGTTGAATCCCGATGTCATCCTTGATGCACTTTGGGATGCGGGTCTGCGTGTCGAATCAGGCTTAACCGCCCTCAATAGCTATGAAAACCGCGTCTATCAGTTCAGCGACGATGATAAACGCCGCTATGTGGCTAAGTTTTATCGTCCGCAGCGCTGGAGCGCGCAACAGATCCTTGAAGAGCATCAGTTCACTCAGCATTTATTAGAGGATGAAGTGCCGGTTGCCGCGCCGCTCGTTCTGCAGGGCAGCACGTTGAATCATCATGCCGGCTTCATGTTCGCGGTCTTCCCCAGTTTAGGCGGACGGCAGTATGAAACTGATAACGAGGATCAGATGGAATGGGTTGGCCGCTTTCTGGGGCGCATCCATCAAACCGCCAGGCAAAGCCTGTTTCAGCAGCGACCCACCTTCGGCCTTGAAGAGTATATTTTTCAACCGCGTCGGGAGCTGGAACAAAGCGCGTTAGTACCGGCTTCACTTAAAGACTTGCTGCTTGCTGCCGTTGATAAGCTCAGCGCGACGCTGCAGCAGCGCTGGCATAGCCATTGGCAGCCGTTAAGGTTGCACGGCGATTGCCATCCCGGCAATATTCTGTGGCGTGAAGGCCCGATGTTTGTCGATCTTGATGATGCCCGTAACGGGCCAGCAGTGCAGGATTTATGGATGCTGGTCAATGGCGATCGTCAGGAACAGTTGATTCAATGGGACATTTTGCTGGAAGCCTATAATGAATTCGGTGATTTTGATTTACATGAATTGTCACTGATTGAACCTTTACGCGCTATGCGCATGGTTTATTATTTGGCCTGGGTAGTACGCCGCTGGCAGGATCCCGCTTTTCCGCGCGCCTTCCCCTGGATGACAGATGAGGATTTTTGGCGCCGGCAGATTGCATTATTTATCGAGCAGGAAAGGCTGTTACACGAACCGCCGTTGCAGCTTAGCCCGCAATATTAATGAAGTACTCAGGAGATTGTTTCACGATGAAAAAGATCATGTTTGCGCTGGTAGGTTTAATGCTGGCATTTGGCGCCTCGGCGGCACAGTTCAACGATGGTAAGCAGTTCGTTACTTTGCCAAAGCCAGTGGCGGGTGAGCCGCAGGTTCTGGAGTTCTTCTCCTTCTTCTGCCCACATTGCTACCAGTTCGAACGCGTTTATCACGTGAGCGAGGCAGTGAAAAAGAACCTGCCGGCGGACACGAAAGTGACCAAATACCACGTTGATTTCCTTGGTGGTCAATTCGGTCCGGTTGTCACTCAGGCATGGGCTGTTGCCATGGCGCTAGGCGTAGAAAGCAAAGTTACTGCACCGATTTTCGACGGTATTCAGAAAACCCAAACCGTTACCGATGCAGCAAGCCTGAAAGAGACTTTTATTAAAGCGGCGGGTATCTCTTCAGAAGATTACGATGCGGCGTGGAATAGCTTCGCAGTAAAAGCGCTGGTTGCGCAGCAGCAGAAAGCAGCAGCAGACGTCAATCTGCAAGGTGTGCCAGCGATCTTCGTTAACGGCAAATATATGGTTAACAACGGCGGCCTGGATACCAGCTCAATGGACAACTTCGTTGCTGATTACGCCAATGTAGTGAAGTTCCTGGTAGAAAAGAAGTAATTTAGTTTTTAGAACGCCGGCACTGCCGGCGTTTTTTATTGCCTTCATTCTCTTATTTATGCGATGTATTTATTAACCCTTCGCTTAATATCCACATGGACGATCGTCTTTTCATTAGGGCGAGCAAGATCACGATAAGTATTTAACTTGCTGATATAAATGATTTTTTAATATTAAAGTAATTGCAATTAACGTAAATAACAATACGTTATGATTTTTACGCACAAACTTATCCACAGTTTGATCCTTGCGATCTGTGCCGCGTAACGACGAAAAAGATCCTGACTTCCCCGAGTGCATTCAACATTCTCCTCTGGTTGTGGCATCCTTATAGCCCTCATTATCGCAACGAAGAAAATACGAACCTATGGCGCAAATTGCAGAAAATCCCCTGATTCTGGTCGACGGCTCATCTTATCTGTACCGTGCATATCATGCCTTTCCGCCGCTAACGAACAGTGCAGGCGAGCCAACTGGCGCCATGTATGGTGTGCTCAACATGTTGAAAAGCCTGTTGATGCAGTATCAGCCAAGCCATGTGGCTGTGGTCTTCGATGCGAAAGGCAAAACCTTCCGCGATGAGCTTTTTGAACACTACAAATCGCACCGTCCGCCGATGCCAGACGATCTGCGTGCGCAGATTGAGCCGCTGCATGAAATGGTGAAGGCGATGGGCCTGCCGCTGTTGGCGGTATCTGGCGTTGAGGCGGATGACGTTATCGGTACGCTGGCGCTAGAGGCGGAAAAACTCGGCCGTCCGGTGTTGATCAGCACCGGCGATAAAGATATGGCGCAGTTAGTGACGCCTGCGATTACCTTGATCAACACCATGACGAATATCGTGCTCGGTCCGGAAGAGGTCGAGCAGAAATATGGCGTGCCGCCAGCACTGATTATCGATTTCCTCGCCATGATGGGCGACAGCTCCGATAACATTCCAGGCGTGCCGGGAGTCGGTGAGAAAACCGCGCAGGCGTTGCTGCAAGGCTTGGGCGGTATGCAGTCAATCTATGACAATCTCGATAAAGTGGCCGATCTCTCGTTCCGCGGTGCGAAAACCATGGCGGCGAAGCTGGAGCAAAATCGCGACGTCGCGTTCCTGTCTTATCAGCTGGCAACCATCAAAACCGACGTTGAGTTGGATCTGACCTGCGATCAGCTTGTCGTCAATGAACCTAATGTCGAAGCGCTGCAAACCTTGTTTAGCCGTTATGAATTTAAGCGCTGGATCACCGATTTGCAGGATGGTTCATGGCTGCAACAAGGTAAGAAGAGCAACGCGCAGGCTAAGAAACCGCAGCTCAGCGAACCTGCTGCGCCCGCTGCCGAAGCGACCAGCGTGCTCTCTGCGGATGGCTACGTCACTATCCTCGATGAAGCGACATTTGCCGCATGGCTTAAAAAGCTGAAAAGCGCCGAGCTCTTCGCTTTCGATCTTGAGACCGACTCGCTGGATACTTTAAGCGCCAATATTGTCGGCATTGGTTTTGCCGTCGCGCCGGGTGAAGCCGCTTATCTGCCGGTCGCCCACGATTATCTGGATGCGCCAGATCAGCTGGATCGCAGCGAAGTGCTGAAGCAGCTAAAACCGCTGCTGGAAGATGGTAACGCGGCGAAGGTTGGGCAGAATCTCAAATACGATCGCGGCGTGCTGAAGAATTACGACATTGAACTGAACGGCATCAAATTTGACACCATGCTGGAATCTTATTGCCTGAATAGCGTGGGCGGAAAACACGATATGGACAGTCTGGCCGCGCGCTGGCTAAACCATAAAACGGTGACTTTCGAAGAGATCGCGGGTAAAGGTAAAAATCAGCTCACTTTTAATCAGATTGCTATCGAACAAGCCGGCCACTACGCGGCGGAAGATGCCGATGTCACGCTGCAATTGCATCTGAAAATGTGGGAGAAACTGGAGCCGGAAGCGGGGCCGAAACAGGTATTTGAAGAGATCGAAATGCCGTTGTTGAAGGTGATATCGCGGATTGAGCGCAACGGCGTGCTGATTGACCAGAATATCCTGGCGAAACACTCGCAGGAGCTGACCACGCGTGTGGCCGAGCTGGAGCTGAAGGCGCACGAGCTGGCAGGCGAACCGTTTAATCTCTCTTCACCCAAACAGCTGCAAACCATTTTGTTTGAAAAGCAGGGTATTAAACCGACCAAGAAAACGCCGGGCGGCGCGCCGTCGACCAGCGAAGAAGTGCTGGCTGAACTGGCTCTCGATTATCCACTGCCTAAAGTAATTCTGGAACATCGTGGTTTATCAAAGTTGAAATCGACTTACACCGATAAGCTGCCACTGATGATCAATCCGCTTACCGGCCGCGTACATACATCCTATCATCAGGCGGTAACGGCGACGGGACGACTCTCGTCTACCGATCCTAACCTGCAGAATATCCCGGTGCGCAACGAAGAAGGGCGCCGAATCCGCCAGGCGTTTGTCGCCGGATCGGGCAATCGTATTGTCGCCGCGGACTACTCACAGATTGAACTGCGTATCATGGCGCATCTGTCGCAAGACAAAGGCCTGCTGGATGCGTTTGCCCAGGGCGAAGATATCCACCGTGCCACCGCATCAGAAGTGTTTGGTGTGGCGTTAAGCAAAGTTTCAGGTGAGCAGCGTCGCAGTGCCAAGGCGATCAACTTTGGTCTGATCTACGGAATGAGCGCGTTTGGTCTTTCCCGCCAGCTCAATATCGGTGCGGGTGAGGCGAAGAAATACATGGATCTCTACTTTGAACGCTATCCGGGCGTGCTGCGTTATATGGAAGAGACGCGCGCGAAGGCAGCAGAGAAAGGCTATGTAGAAACGCTCGATGGTCGTCGTTTGTGGCTGCCTGATATCACCTCCAGCAATGCGATTCGTCGTAAAGCGGCGGAGCGAGCGGCGATTAATGCCCCAATGCAAGGCACGGCAGCAGACATCATCAAACGCGCGATGATTGCGGTGGATGGCTGGCTGTTGGAGCAAAAAGACGATGCCGTGCGCATGATTATGCAGGTACACGATGAACTGGTGTTTGAGATCCGCAGCGATGCAGTGGATAGCGCCATTAAGACCATCCGTGATCTGATGGAGAACAGCATGAAGCTGGATGTGCCGCTGCAGGTGGAAGTAGGCACCGGCGATAACTGGGATGAGGCACACTGATCATGCTGATTCAGCGGTATTTGCGTGCCGCTGGCATCATCATAAGAAAAAAGTTTACTTAATCGGTTCAGCAACCTCACAAAGCGGTCTATTAAATGCGCGTTTTGTAACTGCCTATCGGCTAAGCATTTTTTTAGTAATTAAACTACATCGAACGCGTGAAAGTGTGATGAGCTTAGTAAAAAAGATGTCGAATCCTGAAACTTAACAACAAAAAACCCTTTGTAGGGCGCTGAAAATCAGGTAGAGTTTGTCGCGTAGGGTACAGAGGTAAGATGTTCTATCTTTCAGACCTTTTACTTCACGTAATCGGATTTGGCTGAATATTTAGCCGCCCCAGTCATTTATGACTGGGGCGTTTTTTATTGGGCTTTTTCTCAAAAGCCGCAACAAAATCACTCTGCTGTTTCTTCGCCGTCGCCTTCTTGCGCTGGCTCCAGTTCGCTAAACCAGCTGTCTAGCTTCTTACGCACAATATCAACGCCCATCTTCTTCAGCGACGAGAACATTTCCACCTGCACATCACCGTTAAAGGCCAGCGACGCTTCGCGCACCATCGTCAGCTGTGCTTTGCGTGCGCCGGATGCCAGTTTGTCGGCTTTGGTCAGTAAGACCAGCACGGGAATCTGGCTCTGCACGGCCCATTCAATCATGTTTTGATCGAGGTCTTTCAGCGGATGGCGAATATCCATCAATACCACCAGACCCTTCAGCGCCTGACGTTTTTGCAAATATTCCGCCAGCGAGCGCTGCCATTTGCGCTTCATCTCTTCCGGAACCTGGGCATAGCCATAACCGGGTAAATCGACCAGACATTTACCTTCAACCACTTCAAACAGGTTAATCAGCTGAGTACGACCTGGCGTTTTACTGGTACGGGCCAGACCTTTTTGGTTAGTGATGGTGTTCAGCGCGCTGGATTTGCCTGCATTTGAGCGCCCGGCAAAAGCAACTTCAATACCCACATCCGCCGGTAAGTGGCGAATATCGGGGGCGCTGAGCATGAAATGGGTCATGTGATAGTTCAAAGCAGACAAAGTGAAACTCCAGCAAAATGAATCGGGCAATTGGGCTGATTATACCTGTAATGGCGCAAAAGTGCCCGATAGCGTCCAAATGCGCCATTTTGTAAGAGATCTATGATTTTTACTGCCAGCGATTACCGCTTCATGGAATATTAACAATCCATTTAGATGTTATATTTCAATGATTTGAAATGAATTTAGGAAATACCACTCTAAAATAGAGACAAGTCTCACTTGTTCATTTTACCTATTAGTCTACATTTGTTGTCAGTGCACGGCAGCACCCATCAGGATGATGAGCTCAGGAGTGTCGGGGATGACCAAGAGCATGGCGGGAAGCGATTCAGGCAGGAATCGAACAAGGACAGGGATTAATCGCAGGAGCGATGTGGCGATGGAGCAACCGGGACGTTGTGAGCCGTAAAGGATTTATTCAGTGTTTCCTTCATATGAAGGTGCGATAAAAGGCGATAGCATAGGCTATCGCCTTTTTTCTTTGCTTACTTTCTGCTAGATTTCGCCGCAATTCTATACTGAACTCACAAAGCACCGCCGAGACCGGACACCATGAAGCAACCTGCATCAGCCCCGCGTGGCAAACCTGCTGCGAAAGCCAAACGCAAATCGCGTGAAGACCTTAATCAGGAAGCGCGCGATCGCAAACGCGATAAAAAACATAGCGGCCATAAATCTGGCAGCCGCGCCAATCCTGAAACGCAAGCCGCTGGCAAAGGTCAGGGTAAAAAAGCTCAGGATCCACGCCTGGGCAGCAAAAAGCCGATCGCATTAGTTGCTGATGGTAAAACCCAGCCGGCAAAAAAGCCTGAAGCGAAACCAAAGCCAAAAGCAGAAAAAGTTCGCCTGACGCCGCAAGAAGAGCTGGCGAAGCTGGAAAATGACGAACGTCTGGATACGCTGCTGGATCGCCTGGAAAACGGTGAAACCTTGAGTGGAGAAGATCAGGCCTGGCTGGATCAAACCTTAGACCGCATCGATGAGCTGATGGAAACGCTGGGCATCGCGCTGGATGACGAAGCGGAAGATGAGCAGGCTGAAGAAGATATGATGCGCCTGCTAAAAGGTAATTAAGGCAAATTTTGATCGGCATGCGTTTTCGCGCATGCCGCGCTAAACAGGTATTCACCTATGTTTTGGCCTGGATCAATTTTCGCGCTGCTGCTGACATGTTATCTGCTCTGGTTATTGTTTAAACTACGCCGCCTGTCGCGTCTGAAGTCGCGTTTACGTCGGCGTTCAGCCCATCGCTTCGTCCACTCTTCTGCTACGCGACCCTCTCTCAGACGACGTCACCGTAAGGAGTGAGCATGTCATCGCAGCAGATTGATTGGGATCAGCGCCTCATCGAAAAATACAATTACGCTGGCCCACGTTATACCTCTTATCCCACCGCGCTCGAATTCAGTGAGAAATTTGGTGAGGCAGATTTTCAGCAAGCCGTGCAGCGCTATCCCGATCGTCCGTTATCGCTGTATGTGCACATCCCGTTTTGCCATCGGCTTTGTTATTTTTGTGGCTGCAATAAAATCGTGACGCGCCAGCTGCATAAAGCCGATCGCTACCTTGATGTGCTGGAGCTGGAAATTCGTCAGCGTGCGCCCTTATTTGCGGGCCGCTGCGTCACTCAATTGCACTGGGGTGGTGGCACGCCGACATTCCTCAACCAGCAGCAGGTGAGCCGGCTGGTGGCGCTGCTACGCGAGCATTTTACGATTGCCGATGACGTCGAAATGTCGATCGAGGTTGATCCACGTGAAATCGAACTGGAGATGATCGATCATCTGCGCGCGGAAGGTTTTAATCGCCTGAGCATGGGCGTGCAGGACTTTAATAAAGCGGTGCAGGAGCGCGTGAATCGCGTGCAGGAGGAAGAAACCATCTTCGCTCTGGTGCAGCGTGCGCGTGAGCAAGGCTTCCGTTCGGTCAGCCTTGATCTGATTTATGGCTTACCGCTGCAAACGCCGGAAAGCTTCGCCTTTACTTTACAGCGCGTTATTGCACTCAATCCCGATCGCCTCAGCGTCTTCAATTATGCGCACATGCCTTCACTGTTCGCTGCGCAGCGTAAAATTAAAGATGAGGAGCTGCCAGGTGCAGCACAGAAACTGCAGATCCTGCAGGAAACCATCGCCACCTTAACCGGAGAAGGCTATCAGTTTATCGGTATGGATCACTTCGCGCGTCCGGATGATGAACTGGCGGTGGCACAACGCGCTGGCGAACTGCATCGTAATTTTCAGGGTTACACCACACAGGGCGAAACCGATTTGCTCGGTTTGGGCGTGTCGGCCATCAGCATGCTGGGCGACAGCTATGCGCAAAATCACAAAGAGTTGAAAGCCTATTACGCAGATGTCGAGCAGCGCGGCAATGCGCTGTGGCGCGGGCTTACCTTGAGTAACGATGATTGTTTGCGCCGCGATGTGATTAAAGCCTTAATCTGTAATTTCGCACTGGATTTTGCCGCGGTAGAGGCGCAATACCCGGTTGAGTTTGAAAGCTATTTTGCCGAGGATTTAGCGCTGTTAGCGCCGCTGGTGGCGGATGGATTGGTGGAGCAGCGCGGTCGCAGCCTGCACGTTACCGGCGTCGGTCGGTTGCTGATTCGTAACATCTGTATGTGCTTCGATGTGTATATGCGCCAAAAGGTGCGCATGCAGCAATTCTCGCGAGTGATATAAAAAAACGGGGAGCCCATTCGCTCCCCGGTTTCAAAACGCAAAACGTGCGCGTTATTCCATCCCCAGCTCTTTCAACTTACGCGTCAGGGTATTTCGTCCCCAGCCGAGCAAGCGTGCCGCTTCCTGTTTGTGCCCTTGTGTATGACGCAGCGCGGTGGTGAGCAGCGTGCGCTCCATCTCCGGCTGTGCTTCCGACAACAGGTTTTGATGACCGGAACGCAAGGCGCGATCTGCCCACTGCGCCAGCAGCGTAGCCCAGCTGTCCGGCAACGATTGCACCGGATTGTCTGGCGTGCTGGATTCAAACAGTTCAGGCGGCAGATCCTGAATCAACACTTCCTGGCCAGCTGCCATCACCGTCAACCAGCGACAGGTATTTTCCAACTGACGCACGTTACCGGACCAATGCAGACGCGTCAGCGCGGTTTCGGTTTCGGGATGCAGAATCTTCGCTTCCACCCCTAACTCACGTGCAGCAACCTGCAGGAAGTAACGCGCCAGGCGCGGAATATCTTCACGTCGTTCACGCAGCGGCGGCAGATGAACGCGGATCACGTTAAGACGATGGAACAAGTCTTCACGAAATTTGCCTTCCTGCACGCGCAGCTCAAGATTCTGGTGGGTTGCCGCGATGATACGCACATCCACTTTCACCGGCGCATAGCCGCCAACGCGATAAAACTGGCCATCGGCCAATACGCGCAATAAGCGGGTTTGCACATCAAGCGGCATATCACCAATTTCATCAAGGAACAGCGTGCCGCCATCGGCCTGCTCAAAACGTCCCTGACGAATCTGGTTGGCACCGGTGAACGCGCCTTTCTCGTGACCAAATAGCTCAGATTCAATCAAATCTTTGGGAATCGCCGCCATGTTCAGCGCGATAAAAGGAGATTTCGCGCGTGGACTGTGGCGATGCAGCGCATGTGCCACCAACTCTTTACCGGTACCGGATTCACCATTGATCAGCACGCTAATTGAGGAGCGTGAAAGACGACCAATGATGCGGAACACATCCTGCATTGCCGGCGCTTCGCCGATAATGTCGGTTGTTGGGCCGCTGACGGGCTGATTACGCGGCTGCTGCTGCTCCTGATAATGGCTAATCGCACGTTCAACCAGCGCGACCGCTTCATCAATATCAAACGGCTTTGGCAGGTAATCAAACGCACCTTGCTGATAAGCGCTGACGGCCGCATCCAGATCGGAGTGTGCGGTCATAATGATCACCGGTAGCATCGGATGGCGCTGCTTAATCTGTTTCAGCAGCGCAAGTCCATCCATGCCAGGCATACGAATGTCTGACAATAATACGTCTGGGGTTTTGCTTGCGAGCGCGTCCAATACCTCGTTAGCGCTGTCAAAGGTTGCACAGCTCAAACCGGCTCCAGTGAGTGCCCTTTCAAGCACCCAGCGGATGGAGCTATCGTCATCGACGATCCAGACTATCCCTCGTTGCATAGAAACCTCACTGGCGAATAGGCAGGTAAACCGAGAATTCGGTGTGACCTGGCCAACTGTTAAATTCTATTTTTCCTGAATGCTGATCGATCAGGCTACGGGCGATGGACAGACCTAAACCGGTGCCGCCTTCGCGTCCGCTAACCATCGGATAGAACAGGGTATCTTGTAGCTGGGCCGGAATGCCCGGGCCGTCATCTTCAATATCAATACGCGCGACTAAGCGGTAACGCGTGCCGTGCAGCGTGAGCTGGAAGGCGGTACGCGTACGAATCACAATGGTGCCGCCTTCATCGCCCAATGCCTGCAGCGCGTTTCGCACCACATTCAACAGCACTTGTTCAATCTGGTCGGGATCGTGCGGCAGTTCTGGCAGGCTTGGGTCGTAATCACGCACCAGCGAAACGTTATCCGGCAGCTCCATCGACACCAGATTCACCACGCGTTCGGCGACCTGATGAATGCTTTGCGTCACGTGCAAGCCCGGCTGTTGCGGGCCAAGCAGACGATCAACCAGATTACGCAGGCGGTCGGCTTGCTCAATGATGATGCGCGTATATTCATGCAGGGAAGGATCGGGTAACGCGCGAGTCAGTAGCTGCGCGGCGCCACGTAATCCTCCCAGCGGGTTTTTAATCTCATGCGCCAGACCGCGCACTAAATCGCGGGCAGCGACCTGCTGAGCATGCTGAATTTGTTCCTGGCTAAGACGACGTTGATTATCCATCGGCGCCATTTCCAGCAGAATTAAGCCATCCGGTAGGCGCTGTGCCGTGAGCGACATAATGTGCGCACGGCCATCAACCACCAGAGTGACTTCGCTATCGGTAAAGCCCTGGCCAGCTCCGAGACTCTCGCTCATCACCTCAATATTCAGCGAAAAATAGCCGGTTAATTCCGGTAATGGCGTGCCGAACAATTTACGTGAGCTTTGCGCCAGTAATTGCTGAGCCGCCGGATTGGCGTAATGGATAACTAAATCGTTATCGACCAGCAAAATACTGTTGATCAGGGAGTTGAGAATCTGCCCCGCGTCGGGCAGCGTGCCAGTTGCCATACAGCGTTCCTCTGCACTAATTTAGTGCATTATAGCCATTCAGGACGGAAATCTGTGCTTCGAACCATGAATGCGCGGAGAAAAAAGCCCATCCGGAGATGGGCTAAAGTTTCCACGGCAATTAAAAAATCTTTCAGGCTGTTCACGCAGCAAAAAGAGTGCGTGAACAGGGAGCTGAAATTTTTAAATTAAACGCTGTAGTACAGTTCGAACTCAACTGGGTGCGGAGTCATACGCACGCGGTCAACTTCTGGCTTACGCAGTTCGATGTATGCATCGATAGCGTCATCAGTGAACACGCCGCCACGGGTCAGGAACTCGCGGTCTTCGTTCAGTGCGTTCAGTGCTTCTTCCAGAGAACCTGCAACTTTTGGAATCTCAGCTTCTTCTTCCGGTGGCAGGTCATACAGGTTTTTGTCCATCGCATCGCCAGGGTGGATCTTGTTGATAACACCATCAAGACCGGCCATCAGCAGCGCTGTGAATGCCAGGTATGGGTTAGCCGCTGGATCCGGGAAGCGTGCTTCGATACGACGTGCTTTCGGGCTGGCAACCACTGGGATACGGATAGAAGCAGAACGGTTACGGGCAGAGTAAGCCAGCATAACTGGCGCTTCGTAGCCTGGGACCAGACGCTTGTAAGAGTTGGTGGTTGGGTTCGCCAGGGCATTGATCGCTTTAGCGTGCTTGATGATACCGCCAATATAGAACAGAGCAGTTTCAGACAGGCCGCCGTATTTGTCGCCAGAGAACAGGTTCACGCCGCCTTTTGACAGAGACATGTGGCAGTGCATACCAGAACCGTTATCGCCGAACATTGGCTTAGGCATAAAGGTTGCCGTTTTGCCGTACGCGTGAGCAACGTTGTGCACCACGTATTTGTAGATCTGAATTTCGTCAGCTTTTTTGGTCATGGTGTTGAAGCGGGTTGCCACTTCGTTCTGACCAGCTGTGGCTACTTCGTGGTGATGTGCTTCAACCACCAGACCCATCTGCTCCATGGTCAGACACATAGCAGAACGGATGTCCTGTGCTGAGTCAACCGGTGGCACTGGGAAGTAACCGCCTTTCAGACCTGGACGGTGACCTTTGTTACCGCCTTCGTACTCTTTACCGGTGTTCCAGGCTGCTTCGATATCGTCGATAGCCACGTGTGAACCTGAAGTAGAAGAACCGAAACGGATGTCATCGAACAGGAAGAACTCTGGCTCTGGTCCAAACAGCACGGTATCCGCGATGCCTGAAGAACGCAGGAACTCTTCTGCACGCTTAGCAATGGAGCGTGGGTCACGGTCGTAGCCCTGCAGTGTGCCTGGCTCAAGGATGTCGCAACGGATGATCAGGGTCGAGTCTTCGAAGAACGGATCCATGACTGCAGTGGTTGCATCCGGCATCAGCACCATGTCTGATTCGTTAATGCCTTTCCAGCCACCGATGGAGGAGCCATCGAACATTTTGCCTTCTTCGAAGAAGTCAGCGTTAACCTGGTGAGCAGGGATAGTAACGTGCTGTTCTTTACCTTTGGTATCGGTAAAACGCAGGTCAACAAACTTAACTTCATGCTCGTTCATCATCGAGAGAACGTGTTCAGCGGACATACTCAACTCTCCTGGAAATGGTCATTATCGTCATGGTGAGAGAACTTCGTTGCCGGGAATGTGTCACGACTGCTGACCACTCCTAACCAAAGATCTCGGCAAGCTCTTTCAACCGTTTTATAACTGTCGTTTTCGCTTAAAATATATAAAGCGAATTCTGTGCCAACTTTATGACAATGGCGAAAATGGCGCTACAATGCGCCCTTTCGTGAGTCGAAGGCTGCACCAGGATGGATTGCATGCATCGTTATGGTGCGCCACAGGTGAAGTTAAGCACCAATTTGGTGCAAATTACTATCGCAGTGCAGATTAATGCACCGAAAACGGTGCTAAAAACCAGCGCTATAAGAAACTTTCGGCGAAATCTGTGATCATGTTCAGTCTTCCGCTTAATCCGTGTACAATACCGCGTTATTTCTATAATGCCTGAGGCAAAGCTGTGATCGAAAATTTGCGTAACATCGCCATCATCGCGCACGTTGACCATGGTAAGACCACCCTGGTTGACAAGCTGCTCCAACAGTCCGGTACTTTTGATGCTCGTACCGAAGCGACTGAGCGCGTAATGGACTCCAACGATTTGGAGAAAGAGCGTGGGATTACCATCCTCGCAAAAAACACCGCCATCAAATGGAATGACTACCGTATCAACATCGTTGATACCCCAGGACACGCCGACTTCGGTGGTGAAGTGGAGCGCGTCATGTCCATGGTGGATTCGGTGCTGCTGGTTGTAGATGCGATGGATGGCCCTATGCCGCAAACCCGCTTCGTAACCAAGAAAGCATTTGCTCATGGTTTGAAGCCGATTGTGGTTATCAACAAAGTTGACCGTCCGGGCGCGCGTCCTGATTGGGTTGTTGATCAGGTATTTGACCTGTTCGTTAACCTGGATGCGACTGACGAGCAGCTGGACTTCCCGATTATCTTCGCTTCGGCGCTGAACGGTATCGCGGGTCTGGAACATACCGACATGGCTGACGACATGACCCCGCTGTATCAGGCGATCGTTGACCACGTTTCTCCACCTCAGGTTGAAGTTGAAGCGCCACTGCAGATGCAGATCTCGCAGCTGGACTACAACAACTATCTGGGCGTGATCGGCATCGGCCGCATCAAGCGCGGTACTGTGAAGCCGAACCAGCAGGTCACTATCATTGATAGCGAAGGCAAAACCCGTAACGGTAAAGTCGGTAAAGTGCTGGGCCACCTTGGTCTGGAGCGCATTGAAAGCACTCTGGCGGAAGCGGGCGACATCATCGCGATCACCGGTCTGGGCGAGCTGAACATTTCTGACACCATCTGCGACACGCAGAATGTGGAAGCGCTGCCAGCCCTGAGCGTTGATGAGCCAACCGTTACCATGTTCTTCAACGTGAACACCTCACCGTTCTGCGGTAAAGAAGGTAAGTTC
>Ga0256901_1000909_pt1 | contig 15586 bp, 2 predicted proteins | sample MC6MC0689MT_FD_190200 | JGI IMG/M metagenome (GOLD analysis project Ga0256901, IMG submission 190200) | Metatranscriptome of enriched soil aggregate microbial communities from Iowa State University, Ames, United States - MC6-MC0689-MT... | ecosystem: Environmental > Terrestrial > Soil >... | reverse complement strand
TGATGGACATCTCATGGGCTGATTTGGTTGAAAATAGCGATGTAGTGAGACCATAGGTGAGGAAATGTTGGGATGCGGTGGTGGCAAGCTCGGAGAGGAACGGGGGGGAACTATCCCCCTCAGGGTCCTTCCCGTGAATGTTCCGTAGTACGGATTTGATATATTGATTTGATTCACTGTATTGCCCAGAAACGGATTGTAAAGCCGAAATGGACAATAATGAAGAAATCAACTTTTCAAGGCCAGAATGGAGAATTTCAAAAGAGGGGTCAAACATCATAGTGTCATGACCAACGGCGGATAAACCAGTTTTGAGATTATCACTACTGGGGGATTCTGTCGGTTCGTATTGATTAACGTGGTTAAACGAGGGGGGAACCTGGGCACGGATTGTGCTGGCAGGAGGGGTGGTCAAAATAGATGCGAATGGGGACGATAATAAGGATGGGTTCGTATGTTGCTCCGCACAATTGGTTAAACTGTATAAATCAATACTGTTACGAAGGATCCATTGAGATGATTTGGGTTGAGTTGAATCGATTAGAATCTTGGGAGGAGACACACGATAAGGGGGGCTGGGGTCCAGTGCTGCAGGGGGGTATACAAGAGTCGGATAGTTCTTAAACTGTGGGGAGTTCAACGTGTGTTTATACGCAGTAAGTGTTGTGATGGGAACAGGAGGGACAGTAAAGGTCATCTTTTCGGTCTTGAGGTCGGTATAGTCATCACCTTTGTCTTCATCGTTACTATCAATATCCAAATAATGTGAGGTAGTGTAATCACAAGCAGATAACATCGACATATGAAGAAAATCAGATCCAAACCCGAGTTGAACGGAAGAAAACTCGCGTTGAGACGGATCACAAGGCACAAAGGTGGGGTTCTTCTGTGCGGAGCCCATTTCGGGGAGGATTTTATGAATGAGACCAGCCCTCATAGCTTCAACAGAGTAGTTGTTGTATCCATGAGGTGATATTAAATAGTAATGAAGGTATAAAGTCTGGCGGATAAATTTTGACAACAATGCCAAAAAATTTCCAATTTGAAAATGTTGTTTGATTTTGGCATCATTCAGTACCAAAAGTGTCCTTTCATCATGGTCGCACCGTTCTGCGAGCGAAGTGAGGGTAGGGAGTGAATCGTGCGAATAGGGGTGGGGATAACCCATTAAGGGGATTGCGGCGGGGGAGGTGAATTGAAGCTTGCTGAGAAAAGAACTGGTCATGAGCAATTCATAGAAACAGTTTGACAAGACGTGTACGGATAACGGTTGCAATGATGAAGTAATAGAGACCACACCACTCAAAGACGTTTTGTGGAGTAATTCTGGCGTATAACATCGATAGAAGAGATGAGAAAGGGCTGTTTGGTTTTTATGGGGAGAAAAGAGGTTGGAACGGTGGTGGCGGACCGGTGTGACGCTTTGTTTAACCGGGATCGACAAAACATGTGGCTGCAGGGAATCAGACGCAAAAATGTTTAAGAACTTTAACAAATACATGCTTGATGGCCAAATATTCGCTGCTGGCGACGTTGAGAGTGGGTTTGGGAAAGAAAGTGGCTTTTTTGAGGGGATGTGGGGATGGAAATGAAGATTAAGTAAAAATGGGAACAACATGGTGAGTGTTTGGAAGGAAAATAAACTATATTGTGAACTTGAAGCAACCGGACTAGACTGGGTCTGGATTGGGGAAAATGATATGTACTGTTGCAAAAATTGACGCAAGCATAACGAAGCAAATGAACGAAAAGAATACACCATGGCCATTGGGACTTTATCGGTTGTTTTGACTGCGGGATCGAGGGGATTGACGAGAGAATATTGGAGCTGTTCTTCATCTTGCATAAAATTCATAACTGAATGAATGGGTGAGTATGGTAAGGAAAATAATTGGACCTCCTTAATATTCAATGTTGATGGGAACAGACCAGTGGAGCTTGGGATAGCTTGGGATAATGGTTGCATTGTAGGAATCTCAGAAAGACTAAGCAGAGAGAAGATTAGAGGGGTAAAATAAGTTGAAAACATTGAACGGGTATATCCAGCGGTAGTATGACAATAATTTGAAGAATTATTATTATCATGAGGGGGTGAGTAAATAGTAATATAATCATGGATTGATTGATTTAATAACTTCTGGATATGTGAAGAGTATGAAAACTGTTGTGTAGCGACATGTGTCATCGTAAAGATATTGTATTGAAGCTTAGCTTCGGGTTGGTTGAAAATTGGGACAAAATCATCAGAATGGCCATCTTTTGAAACGCCATCGGATGGACTGCCAATTTCAGGGGCTGAATATCTTGGTAGTAAGTGCGAAATAGATGTGTTTTTCATCGGAGGTAAAAACGGCAAAACAACCAAACCTTGAGAAGGATTGAGTTTAAAATTTTCATGTCGCTTTACATTTGCTTCATTATGTTGAATATTTGGTAATAAATGGTGATGAATATATGCTTCAACAGTTGGTGAACTTGGCACGCTGGATTTCCCATACTTATCAATAACTGGTGAATATTTTCGCGACAGTACAGAATACAACAAACCTTCATTTCGGCCGAAACGATGGTATGGGTTAAGCTGCGTAGATTGCGAACGGATTAATAAGTCTTGAGTGAGGAGGAATGGATAATTTGCAGCAATGAGTAAAGTTAGGTTATTTTTGGAAGAGTTAAAAATATTCTGATGAGCACTATCAAGTGGTTCGAGTTCGTTCGGTTCTGCATGGAGGAGTGAGGATAATTTGTGAATAGAACCAGTCAAAATGGTAATCAGCATTGATAATTCAGCCAAATTAGATGTATTTGAGATGGTTGTTAATATTTGTTGTTCAAACGGGGTGATTTGGGAAAGTGAATAAGTGTTACTCGTCACGACTTTACGGTTAGATATACCCGACTTTGGAAGATCAATATGTGAGTGGAAATAACAACGAGCTTTGTATGAGAGCGAAAATGCAATCATTCGATTTATTATATTGGATAAAAATAACTCATTTGTATGTGTACTGATTGAATCCGGGGCAATTTGACCGAGGTTGGTATCAGATCCTTTAAAATGTGGTTCTGGGGTAATAACACCATACTCAGAACTCATCAATGGGAAAAACGTCGGCCTGATTGTTGGATTCATAATCAACCCAAGTTTGTTGATATTGGTGATGTTGGAGTGATATCTATCACTACGTTTGAGAACATTATCGATTTGGGCCTGAGTGGCATGCACTGTGGTACTCCCAATGTTGACTGATAGGCGCAAATAGCGATCAAATTGATTGAGGTAATTATCACCAGGGGACAATGTTGAATACCACTGTTCAACTGGGCAATGTGGTGAAAGGACTGGGAAAATATCGAAAAATGGTGTCATTTTGTCGTACACAACCGTGGAAATGATAGTTTTGTTCCCGCATGGGACTTCAGAACGAGTCTGGCGAATGACTTGATAAAAGAGATAATTATTCAACGCGGCTTGAACAAGATCATAATTGTTCAAAATCAATTCACCTTTTAACAAAGTTTTGTTATGCTGAGGAGAGATACCGGATTGATATTCCACACCTTTTTGATTTTGGCGCAAAAGAGGAGATTGTGGGTGATTTGGCTGCAAAAAAGCAGACATGGTAAAAATCACAGGAATTTGAGCCCAAGAGAGGTGGGTAATAAACGGAGTAATGACTCTACAAGGGGTATTTTTTGTCAAACAAAAAGTTGAATTGGAACAATTGTTATTTGTTCCGCGCTGTTGAGTAAAATGGAACAAATCAATGGTTGGGGCAAAAGAAGTTACCACCGCTCCAAATGTCGTTTTCATATCATGGCGAGGTTGTGTAAGATGGGTTTGGACAATACCTGGCCGCGTATGGTGTAAAAACAACTGACGTTTATCAATGAGAGATGAACCAAGGGCGAAAAGGTAAGCAGAACGTTGATACAAAGCATGTTGCTCATGATACTGGATATGGGTGGCATGAATTTCAGAATTATTAGCAGTGGCGGTCTGGTTGTTGTTACCCACGTTGTGGTTGGTAGGATTATTTAACGTTGATGGTGCTGTTGCATTCGCGCCCCCAGAAGTCAAAGTAGAACTGTCAATTGTCTGGGACATTGAGGTCTGAACTGCCTTTCCCAATGTGAATTGTTGATGGACATCTTGGGTGTAAAAACGTGGCGGGATCAATGTCGGGGATTGGGTTAATAAATGAGAGATTGGGTGGTGGAGGCGGCTTGGTAACTGTAACATTTTGTGAAATGTATTACGAACAGAAGAACCTTGAATGCGTTGTTGGTACTGTTGTTTTTGAGAAGACTTTGGAATTGACCAAGGGGTTTCAATTAGTAAAGATGATTTAAACAGCGTTTGGACATACAATGGGATATGCTGAAGATGGAAAGATGGAATAATATCGGTATTGAGTTGAAGACATTGGTGGGCCTGAGTATGTGGAAGAGTTTGTGAGAAAGAAGAAGAAAGGGCTGGGTCTGTTTGTGGTGGTGATTCGCCCGAACTAAGTTTATCCAAAACTATCACATCATTATCATCGTTGTCATCCAAAATGACCGCACTAGTTGGTTGGGAGTTATTGGTAATTTTTTGTATTGGTAAGAAACGTTTGTTATAATGCTCAATTGATTGACCAATACTCGTCCTTGCCCGCAACAATGCTTCATTCTGCATGGTTTGCCAGGACTTATCCCGGGTCAAACCATCGCCATGTAGGCCAGATAACAAACGCGTATCAGTTTCCATAATTGATTTGAGTCTGGTGCAACGTTGGTTCCAGGCAGTTCGGTTGTGTCTTTGATGAACACCGTCAAAATAAACATTTTCAGTTATGTTGGGACTGGAAGAAGCTGAATTTGGATGAATTGATAGCATAAAGCGTTGATATTGAACAGATGAGCAATAAATTTGACTTGCAATCGCGCCAATTTGTTCACATTGAGAGAGATAAGCATACAAATGACGGTCTAATTTGTGTGTTATAGTACCAACGTGATTTCCAATCGGGTTTACATGTCGTTCCGAATCAAACATCGAGATGAGATAAAAAACGAATGGATTGGCAATTTCCCCCTCTGAGTTGAGAACCCCGTGGTAATTTTGCAGCCTCAAGTCTATCCCGTTGAACATCTTCGTTGGTTTTTTGTCTTTGGGGCCCTTTGTAACATATTTCATGAAACTTCCAACATTTCCCAATAATAAATGTGAAATCATTTCAATATATGAATGGTTATGATATCGCACAGCGAATTCAATACCCTGGGTAGTGCGAAAGGTGTTTAACATTTGGCTGTCTTGTGGGTAATGAGTTACAATACTATGAGAAAGAAAGTATTGGGTATGAAGGCTATGATAAAGGGTATAAAACGAAAGCAGACCAAAATGGGTAGAAAGATGAGAATATGAAGAGGAAAGATGAGATTCGATAGTCATGACTTGATTTCGTGATTTTGGAGAGGGTAAATCAAAGATCAAAAAGTTCCCACGAAATGGTGAAACTAGATGTTCACACCAGGGTTTAACCGCATCAAAATAACCATCCTCAATTGATGAATTATTGCTTTGGTTGTTTTGAGGGATTTGGATCAAAGAATCAAAGGTGGTCATCTTACGGGCAGTACTTCTCCCAATAGATGAAGACTCAGTGATGTAATCGCGTAATAATGTTGAAGCACAAGACTGTGTTACCCAAATAAGTGGATTAGTATCATTGGGTTGAATGGATAAGTTTAGGTTTAGCTTTTGACTCGAATGAGCTTCACCAAAATCACCACCAACGCGATTCAAAAGTCCCTCAGACTGCAACAGCTCAAAATGATTAAGAATCAATTCCTCCCGGTCCTCGAGGGTTTCAGCGGTTATGTGTTGTGATGGTAATACTAGCCCATAAAATCTCACCAAATTGATCAAAACGATGTCTAATGAAGTGGAGATTAGGGGGATATTATCCACACCAAAAAAGGCAATAGAATTCGCTTGGAGGGAATTAGGATTCAAACTTGGCGTAGTCAACTGCCATGGCTGTAGAATACGATCGGGCTGATTTGGGCTCGAAAAGGGCAGTCTTGAAGCGCTTGGTGCCAAATTCATGGCGGTTTTCACAACACGGCGTTGACCGAAGAGATGTTGGAAAAGAATTGATTTAAACGGTATAAAAGGTGGTTGGGGTGGTGTAGAATCCCATGAAAGCTTCGCTTTTAGAGAAGATCTTGATTGAACTTGACCTATACCAACTGATGTTGGTTTGGGAGCAAAATCATCATCAAATGGGTCATCATCCATTAAATTGTTCGGATCGTTCAAATTGGAAGTTGGGGTTGTTTGTTTACCCTTACCACGAGGCAAGGTTTTGATGGTAGTTGAATTTACGGAACGGGTGGTGGAGACTTCAACTGGGTTGTAAATATTGGGTTGCTTGAAAAGATCGACTGTCGTAATGGCTAAAACGTGATGGTTTTCATTCTCCTCATGGCAATTTGTTTGGGAATTCGAACCTTTGGTTTCCTTCAAGCCACTTTCCCCCCTTTTAAATGCACTCAACTGGTATAAATCATCACTTCCAGTTTTGCAATCGGGAATCTTGGAGGCTAAAGCGGATGAACGTTGTGATAAGGCCGGTGTTGTTAGCAATTGAAGGGTTGGGAGAGGAGTTGGAAGAAGAGAAGTGGGCGGTGGGGCGAAATGGTGTAAATAGCTCTTATTAAAATCAGATGAAATAGTGATTGATTGAAATGGGTTTGAAACTGGGGTGTATAAATATTGATAATGGATATGGTTGATGAGCAATTGCACTTTGAATAAAAGAGACGGGGAAAGCGTTAAATGTTTAATAATGTGCTCAAGAATGTACCACGGAGTGTAAACAAAATAACTACTATATAATTTCCGATCACTATTGGATAATGGGACCCGAACACAAAGTACGTCTTGAATAAACATAAATGTAAGTGGAGTAGCTCGATTGGATCCAGCCTTGGGTTGTTCAGCAATTCCCTCAAAGGCGTGAAATAATAAACTGTTGAGGTAGCGCTCATCGCTTTCAACTGAGCTCAAAGGGGAATTAATTTGAGCTGGTGAGGGATTGTTTGTATTAGCAGGAAGGAATTGTGTCAAAAGGGTTGTAAAGAACGGTTTATTATCAACACTAGTGAAGTTGTTGGGATAATGTGGTGATGAACGGGTCAATTCCGCGGATGGATAAAATGGATAGATGGTTTGCACGAACAATTCATTCCTCAAAATGGGGAGCAATTGAAAAAATGGAGTGGCGATTGGAATATTCGCAGCGCTATTATTGGAATCTGTGGAGCCAATTTGATCAGATGGTAACTCATCCGGAACATGCGGTGAGATCGTAGGCAGTAATGGAGGAGATAAAAGTTGACGAACACAGCAGAAAGCATTTTGAGCAAGATCTTCACTTGATTGGACAAATTCGTGCTTTTCTAAAGGAATAATAAATTTTGCGGAATTAAGTTGTTGATATATGTGGGAAGAAATAATACTTGGGAGTGATTTGGTAGTATAAACCTCCATCAAGGATAAAAGATAAAAGTTACTCGAACTAACACAATTATCAAACAATTCTTTAATCCCAACAGTAAAAGAATGAGTCAATGGTATCTCGGGCAAAGTATGATTGGTCGGGTTGGTAAGCTCTGAAGCAAGGTTTAAAGAATTTGGGAGGGCTTGAGTGGGAGGGAGGGAGGAATAGGCATAATTGAATTGAGAATGATGTTTCTGATCAATTGGTCTTAAGAGCCCTGGATTGTTATAACCATGAGAGTATGAAATGATATGGGATACTTCATGCTGTGGAAGAGTTATACCAGCACAATGGTTCGTTAAATAACTTGAAAGTTCAAGGTTAAGGCGGGAAAAAAGTGATAATAAAAAACTAATAGAATTATTGTGTGAATTGGAAAAAAATTGAGGGGCTGAAAAAGTCAGCAAAGTTGTTAATAATAAAGACCAATCGATGACTGATGAGGTTTGGACGGGAGTAACCGGTAAAACAATCGATGTTGTTGATGAGGGCGGGACTGGGGGAGTTTTTGAAAGGAGAGTGATGGGGAAGAATGTGGGATGATTATTCGGTCTGTACAGTCGAGAGGATGGGGAGAGATGGATTAACATATCAATCAACGAGACTGATTCATCATTGTCACATTTCATGTCTTTATCAATATTATCCCTATTTAATGGAGAGAGACAATTTGCAATGTCGTTAAACGGGGAGAAATATTTTGAAAGTTGCAAGAGTTGGTCGGGATTTGGCTGAAATTTGGATTTGCTTTGTAAAGCATTTTTTGAATAATCACTCGTACGAGCTGTAATATTGTCTTTAAACATGATTGTACTATTGCGATAGGTTGGAGGGAGGATTGTAGGGAGTGGAAAGATGTGAGAGAGGAGATCAGTGATGGTTGTGGTGGATATCGTGGAAGGTTTAACCAATTCGGCTTGATCTTGCCCCAAACTCACTTTGATAACTTTACCATTTTGATAAATGGAAGTAAATTGTTGTAAACTTTGGATATGATAAGATTGTTGAATAATATCAATATACGGAAGAGTATTGAGTGATAACAATGCTTGTTTTAATTCTAGCAGGATTTGTAAGCTTGATATTGTAGCTTTATTATCCAGCCCATCATGATGTTCACCTAAAGACAATCCTTCTTGAGAGGAATTTTCATGTTTGGTTTTACCACTGACGCCGTTAGTAGTATTACTATTCGTATAACCATCATCATCGTTGTTATCAATATGAATTGGTTTGGCATCCCCTAACAATATGGTCTGGTTTTTGGTACTATAAGATGACACACCATTGGCACTCGGGCGGGCGTGGATAGGGGAGGAGATTTTAAGGAGGTTAGAAAGGGTAAAGGTATAATGCTGAGTTGCAATTGTTTGGAGCAATGAGAGAGTAAATAATTGTTGTATGGAGTGGTGTTGAGATAATTGAGGAGATGGAGTTAATAGCGTCGGGACTGTAGTCTGATTAGAAAGATGAGCCAATTCAGAAGGATAGCATTGATTAGAAAATAATAAAAATGCAAGAAATGGATTGATCATGGATTTTTTCAAATAAAATGGGAAAACATTTTGATATTCGAACAACTCTGCTTGGTCATTATGGACGTCATCGATCATATCGCAGTAATTTTCCTGTCCTCGTCTGACAGTCTGGGCTATCGCGGTGGACTTTAAAACATAAGCTTTATTAAGATTGTCGAATTGAACGGATTGAATGGATTGAACGGATTGAACGGGTTGAACGGATTGGTTCGAGGAAGAAACGCCGGTGGAGATGAGTAATTTATGAACTTGTTGTGAAAATTGATTTTTTTTATGAATGCATTGCCTATAAACATCGACTAATTGCTGAATCATTGATAAATATGGGGAAATGTTCGGGAACATGGATGAGAAGCGAATATATGGGGTTTGACTGAGCAGTTTGGGATCGGTGGGGCTTTGTTGATGGTTTTGGTGTTGAAAATTGTTACTATGAACCTCCCCTAATAGTTTTGAGTATGAATTAACCCCAGAAGGTAGCATTTCTTCTTGATCTTGATAATGAAGAGAGGATAGCACGGAAAGAATATCCGGTAAAGGAGCAAAAACGATGTGTTGTGGTTTGCGAACTGGAGGGGTTGAAAATTGCGGAGAGGTTGTGACAACCAATGAGGAATCTGAACGGTCATAAATGGTTGTTTTCTCGCCAGAAGAATGGGAAAAATACGAACGACAAGAACACACGGGTAAATTACACGTGTAATTCAATAAATCTGAGGGATTAACCATTGATAAGAGATCAGCTGGGAGATTTTGTGTGTACGGGAGAGATGATGAGTCATAAGATGTGGTTGGAATAATGTTCAACTGTCCAAGAATAAAATGTAAATGGGGACTTTTCTGGATGATGGTAGTAGTGGTAGGGCGTTCAACATTTTCCACATTGTTACAGGAGTTATGGTTACTTTGAGTCCGGGTAAGTCCATTATTATGATCTGAAAGTAACATTTTAAAATAATTTTGAAAGCGGTTGTAGAGATTGGAATCAGAAGCCTCGTTAATACCTTTGTATTGGGCGCCTCGCCCTTTCTGATTTTTATCAGAATTTGCCACACCATCCATCATCTCACTGGGACTGGGAGTTAGTACGGCAGGTTGTAATGGCGACACTGATACAATATCAATATCCGAGCTCTCACTGTCATTATCAAGGACAATTGGCTTGTCAAATGAATTCTTACCAGAGTTAGCCATATATTTCTGTTGATCAGTTTCACCATCATCATCATCATCAAATAAATCATCATCGAATAAATCATCATCACTAGAATCGATCAAAATAGCAACATCTTCAGATTTCCCAACCATGTCAATAATATCAATCTCAATAAATTCATTTTCAGGCACTTTCCCACTAATCCCATCTCTCTCTCCATTTTGCTCGACTTGTTCATCATATTCAGGTATTGTTAACAATCCGGCATTTTTATACTGAGATTGAGTCGCTGGTTGCAAATCACTATTTGATAATTGTAATAAACTAAGAACAATTAATAATAACCTCATGTAACATGGAGCGATCGAAGTCATAATTGGTAATTTCATGGATTGGGTTGGAGAGCCAACTTGGCTGGATGGGGTAAATGCTGACGGTAAGAGTAAATTGAGTTGATTTAAAGACGATGGGTGAAGATTGGTGAGCACTGAGGCAATGGAGAGTTTATCAAACGATTCATTATCGGAGCGAGGATGATTAGTATTGATTGAGTGGGATTTGGATTTATCATTTTGTGATGTTTGAAATTGGAATGAAAAGTTGGGATTTTTCGGGGAGGACACGGATAATTTAATGAGATCAACTTCGATTGTCGAATTCGGATAAAGGGGCGGATTTTTATTCCGAGAGAGTGCGGATATGATAGTAAAGTAACGATCAAGGTATTGTTCATATAGAGAAGGAATTGAGGAGATATATGACTGAGAGAGGGCTGATGATGAGTTGGAGTTCAAAACCTGGGCTTGTTGGAGTTGAGGTTGTGATGAACTGATATTAGCTGGGACATTTTGGTCGGTATTATTGGAGTTATTTTTACCCTCATTTGCATTGATTGATAATTGTTGTGATTTTAACAAATGTTGATTATGTGGATGAAAGATAAAAAAAACGACCAGTGAGAAATAATGTAATGTTTAATTCTTGTACATCCTGAAACATTTCGGTGATAAATTTTAAAAACGGGGAAGAAAATAATTCTGTTTGTAACTTTTCAATATTTTGAATCACAGTTGGATGAATTGGCTCATTGGCTACCAAAGCTGATGGGTATTGTTTAACAATACGATCACAATAACGGATATAATCAATATGTTTTTGTTGTAGAGCATGGGAAACGGAAGTAAAGTGAATATGGAATAATTTCGTGGCATGTCTATGAATTGGGGCAGTAATACATTGCAATGAATTCAATGACGGAGGGGCGAGTGTTGAAGGAGGGGATAGTGAGGGGGTGTTTAATCCGGTATAGGATTGAGGAAAATGTTGACAAGCGGTCTCAGTTAATACAGAGAACCCAAGACCGTTGGTCTGTTGGGGTTGTAGTAAAGGAGCATTTAAAATAAAATTAACAAGACGGGAGAGGGATATTAAATAATATGGTCGAAATTCGGCCCAAATTTGATTCTTGAAGCTGAGGAAACGGTTATATAAACAGCTTGGGGATTCCGTTGTGGATAATAACCCATGTTGTAAAGCCAATAAGACTGATAGATCGACTGAATTTAGCAACTGAATGAGGTCATCGGGTAATGGACTAAAAAATTGATCCATATCAGTTTCGGTGGGGGTTTTGGTGGGAAATTGATGAAGGATGTGGTTGTTTTTGCGTGATGATGGATCAGATTGTATGAAATCGCGATATTTTTGGTACTCTTGGCGAATATAAGCCGATTTTCGATAGTCTATATACCCGTCAAGTTCTTTTATATGGAGATTAAGTAAATCACCAAATGTTAGCATTGAAAGAAAAAAGGTAGAAAATTGGGATAAAATTTTTGAGATTTGGGAAATGACATTCTCTCCTTGTGATTGGATTTGGTTTTGTAAACGTTTAAAATCTTGGATGTATTGAGAATTTGGAAAAATTTGAAAATTATGTTGAGTGCTGGGGGAAGTAGAAGAGTTGGAGTGGGTTGCGTTATGATGGGCTTGTTGTGCTTTATAATATAACAATAAAGATTGATGCGCCCCGAATATGTTCTGATAATTATTAACAGATTCTTGCAAGGCGATAAAATAAGTAGTAACATTTTCTTTTAATAATCGTAGAGATGACTGCATTACTAACCCCAAAGATTTCAAAAAAGGTGGCAATAACCCCATAAATTGTTGCTGTGCTGACGCCAAAGGCAATTTTCTTAACCCAACTAATGTCCCAGATATCAACACATTGTCTTGTTGAAAAGATAAATGACTCATATTGAATAAATTCCGGATAAATTTATTGGTTTCATTTGAAAGATATTCGAAAGGGGTATTTTTCAAACAAAGCTGCAATTCTTCCTCCCTTTTCATTTTGAGTTCTAATTCTTTTTGTGCGAGTTCCAACCGGCGTTGTTCTAATTTTCTTTCTTCTTCCTGGCGGATAAGTTTCTGACGTTCGATCTCAGCACGTTTTTCCTGCTGCTTTCTTAACTCTTCTTGATAACGTTGTTGTTGTTGTTGTTGTCGTTGGAATTCGGTCTGTGTCGGCTGTGCTCTTTGTGTTTGGGTCTGGTATGGGTTATTTGACCGCATATTAGTGTTGTTAAGTCCAGGGAGAACTGCTTTGATTGGATCCGGTTGTGATTTCAGAAATGAGACTGCTTCGTTAACTTTTTGAAATTTTTGATTTGCTTGAGGATCGTCACTTTTATCAGGATGGACTAGAACAGCGACTTGTTTGAACTGTTTGCTGATTTCTGAATGGGTGAAACCGGTTGTTGAAGAATGCTGGACGGAAAGACCGAGGATTTGAAGAGCAATAATAACCGTCATGGGTTGATCCGAAAAAACACCCGGGGGAGGGTTGTATTGAGATTTATCCATTGATTATGGTCGGAGGGGAGCTAAATTTTCCCCAAAGGTGGGAGAGTTGGAGGAAATTGCAATGTTGGGGTTGTGGAAGGGTGTGCAATAATAGAGTGTTTCCGAACAACGCAAGATGGGTTGAATATGGGGTCAAATAAGCCTGATATTGGTGAAGGAGCGGTGTGAGTTCGCTTAGTATGATGTTAATGGGGGGTAGGATTCAGGTGCGGGGATTTTTTTAAAATAATAAAGTGGGAAATAATTTCTTGATATTTTAAAACAGGTTTTGATGAAAAGATGGCAGTAATAGGGGATAGAAATTAGTCACGAGGTGGTATGAACAATTTGGAACGGTTTACTTGTGAGGGTATGACATGGTATGAAACTTGGCGTGTTTTTCAAATCGTGGTTGGAAATTTCCAAAAATCAAACAAAATAAAATCGAAATCGAAAATAAAATCGAAAATCAAAAATCAAAAAAAAAATATGCACACTTTTTTCTCAAACCCCATTCCTCATCAATTCCAACTCATACCCCACCGTTAGCTTATTTTGTCGATATTAATCATTCCTCAAATGTTTTTATCCGACATTATCACTATTTGCGCCTAAAACGTCCACATTTATCTTTTCCCAAGCATTTCGTTCGTATAGGAGTATTATCGGCTATTTGAGTTCTACTATTGTCCAATTCTTTTTAACATTATGACTCGGGCCCGTTCTACCCCCTGAACTTGCCATCTACAAGCCATTTTCTTTTCCCGACTCGAGCAACTCCTGGTATATTGGTGTTGAATTGTTTACATCCATCCCGTCTGGGATTCTATTCATAACACCGTTGTGTTTGTCCATTCAGAGGTTGGATCAACGCTATTTATCAAAGTATGTTTTTAACCCTTTTCAATATTTTCCCCACCTTTTATAAATGATGACATAAACCCTAGCTTGACTTTCAATTTTTAATCGTTATTCATGATTTTGCTAGACCAGAAACGTCCTGAACAAAATAACTTATCTACTCCAACATTTTCTCCGACTCTCCGACTCTCTCCAATCCTCTCACCTCCCTCCCTCCCCCCTCCCTTTTACTCCTTTATCGCCATAGCTCCTCCCGCGCGGGCATTCTACTCCACCACTGGTCTCCAATCTTGTCTACTTGATGGTATTAACTAGGTCATTCTTGTTAATTTATCACCAAGTCGACGGAGTTGTATGTCAATGTTGGGGTATGATTTCTGCTCGGAAGGGGTCTTTCTTTCTTTCCCTCGCGATAAAGCTCCAATGCTATTCTATTTGTCTCTTTTATGGAATTAACCAACCTGGTTTATTTTTCTGATATTGTTTGTAATTTTAATAAAATTGACACTATATTCTCTCTGAAAAACGTGATAAATAAATTTATACTAAAAACAAAACCCTCTTGGCTTGAATAACGATTGTAAGAGAAAAGGACTGCTCATACTGAGGCAAATTGGTTTGGAGAACAAAACGGTAATTGCGGGCCAATTTAGAACAATGTTGCGGCAACAACAACAATAATCGCCACAGCATAACTAAATACAGTAGTAGAAGACTTATCAGGGTTAACCTCGCAAAACAACTTCTTCTTGTGGCATTTGTTTGAAGCGCATTGAGCGTTTGCGGAACACTTTTCGTTAACAGAGCATAAGAATTGTTCGCATTGAGATCCAGAAGAAGCGCATAAAACATCGCCATTACTCGTAGTACATGCTGCGGCAAGTTCTTCATCAATTGGTGTAATAACCAAATCTTCAATATCAAAATAATGAGTCATTGCTTTGACTTCTGCAAGTTTTTCAATATCACAAGCTGCTAAAGCATGGCCGGAATAATAAATTGAAACCTCACGCCAGTTCCCAGTCGAAACAACACTTTTTGCACGGTCAGTACATGTTTTGTAAAAAGCTGATTCTTTGAAATCGCGTAAAAAATCTTCAAATTTCCATTCCTCTTTTAATAAACCGACAATATGATACATTTGGTTGATACGGGTACATTTACCTTGCCATGCGGCATTTGAATCACAAAAGTAACCATCGTTATTAAAGCAAAGATCAGTTGAGGAAAAACATTGACCTTCTTCACCATAACAAGGACAGATGTCGGACCCGCCACATTTGACAGCACATTGCTTGATTCCTTCAGCGTTATCAACTGGGGTCTGGTCATCAAAATGACTCACTTTGAATTTTAATCCTTCACCAACGGTAGATTGAATGCCGTTAATACAATTTGAAGTTAAAGGGATAGGTGATGAATCATCCCCATCAACTTCAGAAGCAGAAACTACAACGATATTACCATATGTTTTAACATCAAAGAAAGCATCATCGCAGATATATTGACTATTTAATTTTTCAAGATCAGTTTGAATGTTTGTGTTAGTAACGTCATAAAACACAAAAGTTGAACCTGATGGCGAACAGACCCAATCTTGGGCTGCATTTTTTAATTCTTTACAAAATAACCCC
>Ga0256901_1000907_pt1 | contig 15606 bp, 10 predicted proteins | sample MC6MC0689MT_FD_190200 | JGI IMG/M metagenome (GOLD analysis project Ga0256901, IMG submission 190200) | Metatranscriptome of enriched soil aggregate microbial communities from Iowa State University, Ames, United States - MC6-MC0689-MT... | ecosystem: Environmental > Terrestrial > Soil >... | reverse complement strand
CCACATCCACCTCGCCTTTGCTCCCGTCAGGATTAGTTACGAGCACGTAATTGCGACTATTCTGTTTTCGCAGCGCCGCCGGGGGAATGTACAACGCATTCTCCCTTCTCTCGACGGTCACGGCGGCGGTCAGCGGATTGCCGTGCAGCGCTGTCGCCGGGAGCTTGCCGACATCGATCAACGCGTACGCATCCAACGTATCTTCGTCCTTGGGATCCGTGCTTACCGGCAGCCTTCGCACCGTTCCCTGCAAATCTCCGGCTGCGTTCAGCGACACCTTTGCCTTCATGCCCGGAGCGATATTTTTAAGATCGCCGCTATTAAATCGCACGGCTACGACGAGAGAGCTTAAGTCGGCGATTCGCCCGATTTTCTCGTACGCTTTGGCGAAGTCCCCTTTCTCCGCCGTGAAGCTGACGATCGTGCCGTCGTAAGGGGCGAGCAGCCGCGATTCGGCCTTTTGCTCCCTCAACTTGGCCAACTCGTGCTTCATCAACTCGTACTCGAGCTGCCTCTTGCGCAGAGAGATATCCTGATCGGTCGTCGATTCCCGAAGCGCGGCTTTCATGTCCAGCTCCGCCTTCTCGATGTCGATCTCTTTGCGAACGATCTGGCTCTCCAGATCTCCCGAGTCCAGCTCGGCCAACACCTGGCCTTTCTTTACCCGATCTCCCGCTTTTACCCGAACGTCGATGATCCGGTGGTTGTCGACCGTGAATACCAGATTCTCTTCCCGGTCGGACATCAGCTTGCCGCTTCCGCTTGCGGTCTGCTCCAGTGCCCCCCGCTTGACGGGATATTCCGGCTTTTGCGAGATTTTCGGCGTGCGGATCTCGGGCAGCTTCTCCGGCTCCTCCTCCTGGGGCAGCAAGGAACAACCGGCCAACATCGCGATCATTGCCGTCCAGGCAAGCGCTTTGACGGCCGTACGCCCGGCCTTACGCCCGGCTTTAGTCCGGAACGATCCGGCCGTCGACCATTTGATAGACAACATCCGCCGCCCCCCATAGTGTAGAATCATGCGTCGTCATGCAGATCGCCATGCCTTCCCGATCCGCGATGTCTCGAAACAAGGCAATGATGCGAGCGGCCATCACCGAATCGAGCTCCGCGGTCGGCTCGTCCGCCAACAAGACGCGCGGCTTATGCGCGATCGCCTTGGCGATCGCCGCGCGCTGCTGCTCGCCTCCGGACAGCTCGGACGGACGATGGCTCGACCGCTTCGCGAGCCCGACAAGCTCCAGGCATTCCTCCGCCCTTCCTCGCCATTCCAATCGCGGAAGCTTCGCCATTCGCATGCTCAGCTCCACGTTCTCCTTTACCGTCAATAACGGCAATAGCGCGAACGATTGAAAAATAAAACCGATCTCCTTGCGGCGGACGACGGTCAGCTGCTTATCGCTCCAGCGGGACAAGGAGCGATCCCGGAATACGACTTCGCCTTCGGTCGGCCGGTCGAGACCGCCGAGCAGGTTCAACAAGGTCGTTTTTCCTGAGCCGGATCGGCCCCGCAGCATCGTTAACCGTCCGGACCCTACGGACATCTCGATGCCTCTCAGCACCTCTACTTGCCGACCGCCGGCAAGGAATGATTTGCGAACATCCCGCGCTTCAAGGCAAGGCGCCGCGATCGGCTCCGGCTTCGAGATTTCCGCCGCGCACGCGACTCCGTTCTCCTCACTCCGCATCGGCTTTCGCTTTCGTCAGTTGATCCTGGCCTTGGGTCTGCAGCGTCTGCAGCGCGTCGTCAAGCGAAGCGGTTCCGTCGACGACCTTCTTGATTTGCTCCGTCGCAAGCTTCGAGAACGACTCCGCGAAACCGTTCGGCAGCGTTTGAAGCATGGAACGGGTGTCGGCTTTCAGCGCATAGAAGGCATCCACGTTTTTCCCGTTTCCTTCTTTCTTGTACGCCGTTCTGGCCGAGAGCGCGGGAGACGATTTCGACCCTGTTTTAGCTAGCTGCTCTCCGTTTACGTATTTCAGGAACTCCCACGCCGCGGCAGTGTTCTCCGAAGACGCGTTTATGGAGAATACGCTGTCCAGCCCCATGCCCCCGGCGATATCCGGCTGGGAAGGATCAACCGGAATCGTTACAACGTCCCAGTCGATCTCCTGCGGCATATTTAAAGGCTTCATACCGCCGGAATCCTTGCTCGTCGCCGACTGTCCCATTCGAATAGCCCCTGAAGACACCGCGTCCAACATGCTCATCATCATCGGTCCGTCGATCGTCATCGCCGCTTTTCCGGACATAAAGCTGACCGAATCTCCGCCGAAGCTGACCGTCGTCTTGCTGCCGCCGGTGCTTCTCATCGCGACCATCCCGCCCTTGCCGGGGTCGTCGGAAGGCATAACAATGCTCCCGGATTTATACCCGTCTATCACCGATTGGAAAATCTCCTTCCACTCCGGAGAAGCGATCGATACCGTCCCGGTTTCGGAATCCGCATAGAGGAGACCTTTGGCCTCGCCGATCGAGCGGATCAAGCCGAACGAGTCCGCGACCGACATCGAAGGCGCCAAGCCCGCCAACGCGTCGTCTCCTTCCTTCTTGGCGGGGAAACGCGCGGCCAACTGTATTACTTCATCCCAGCTCATTCCATCCGTCGGATACGGGATTCCGTTCTGATCGAACAGCGTTTTGTTGTAGTAGAGCGCCTGGCTGGCGAAGCTCGGGCTCAACCCGTACAGCTTGCCGCCTCCGCGCGCTTTCAGCAGTTCGACGACGGAGGGAAGAAAGCCGTCCAGATCGAATTCGTCCTGCTTCACGACGGCGTCGAGATCGTATAGCGCCCCTTTTCCCGCCAGCGACGCGTACTGCTCCTCCGTCAAATACATCGCATCGGGTTGCTGCTCCGCAAGAATCTTCTCCATCTCCGCAACCGGATCTTCCGCGTCAAATACGGACTCCGTCGAGACGACCTCGAGCTCGATATTCGGGAACATCGCCTGAAAAGCGTTGCCGTATTGCATGAAAAACGCCTCTTCGTTAAAATACGCCACCTTCAGCGTCCCTTTATCCTCCCTGCCCAGCTTGCCGACCGATCCTTTGCCGCCCGACGACGTACACGCCGATAATGTCACCATCAGCGTTAGCGCCCCGATTGCAATTCCGGTCCTTCCATTCCAACGTCTCTTCATTTCTCTCACCCTTCGTCGATTGATCTACTTCCTAGGGCGTGTATGCATACTCCGAGGATAGTAGACTTTGTTGAAAGATACCTCTGAGCGGGTTTGCATACACGCCCTAAGCCAGTATGCTTTCGTTTTCTTAAAAATCGGTTAGAGCCGCTGGATGGAAGCTTCAATATGGCCGGGATGGGGATCGAGACAGTTTTAAACGACCCACCCGAGCTAATGTTGGACGAATAGGTATCTGGGAGGGTCTTATTCGATCCGTCTGAGCCGATGCCGGGGTCATAGGTATCTGGGAGGGTCTTATTCGATCTGCTCGAGCCGATGCCGAGGTGATAGGTATCTGGGAGGGACTTATTCGATCTGCTTGAGCCGATGCCGGGGTCATAGGTATCTGGGAGGGACTTATTCGATCTGCTCGAGCCGATGCCGGGGTAATAGGTATCTGGGAGGAACTTATTCGATCCGTCTGAGCCGATGCCGAGGTGATAGGTATCTGGGAGGGACTTATTCGATCCGTCTGAGCCGATGCCGAGGAGATAGGTATCTGGGAGGGACTTATTCGATCTGCTCGAGCCGATGCCGGGGTCATAGGTATCCGGGAGGGACTTATTCGATCTGCTTGAGCCGATGTCGGGGTAATAGGTATCTGGGTGGGTCTTATTCGATCTGCTTGAGCCGATGCCGGGGTAATAGGTATCTGGGAGGGTCTTATTCGATCCATCTGAGCCGATGCCGGGGTCATAGGTATCTGGGAGGGTCTTATTGATCCATCTGAGCCGATGCCGAGGAGATAGGTATCTGGGAGGGTCTTATTCGATCCGTCTGAGCCGATGCCGGGGTAATTGGTATCTGGGAGAGTCTTATTCGATCTGCTCGAGCCGATGCCAGGCAGATACGTAACGGTCTTAATAATCCACCCGAGTCGATGGAGAAAAACATCGGCACTCGGGTGGTGGGGGAGTCAGGACGGCCATGATCGGGTCTCTAGGATATAGATAACCCTTTCTTTGTAATCGATCTTCTCAAGCAACTCTGCTTATGAGACAGCCCCTTCAAATAGGAAGACGTCGCTGTTCTCTATTTATTACTGAAATTCAACGCAGATCGTCGCGGCCGAATAAGCCTCCACGTCGAACGACACGGAACGGTCGTCTAAGCATACGGACTCCGCGGGCGAGATTCGGCGCTCGTTCGTATCCACGAAATACGCGGCGATAGGCTTAGCGAACAAGAGCAACGAAGCGGTCGTCCGTCGTCCGTCCGTTTCGTACGCGCGCACGATCCAGCGCTTCCCTTCGCGGTCCTCCGGCATTTTCACCGCGGACACGGCTACCGTGCCTTCCGTCAGCTTGAGGAAGCCGGAGTCGAGCGCCAAGGCCCCCGGGTGCGGCGTTCCCGAAAGCGCGCTAAACGGATGATTAAACCGGTATGCCTTCTCGATTCGTTCGCGGACCGAGGAAGTCGGATCGACGAGGTCGATCGCGAAGCTCATCCGATGATGGTTGCCGAGCTCCGGATACGGGTCCGGGTCGTAGGAGCTGCGAATCAACGAAAGCGACAACGACCGATCGGTCCCGCGAAAGCCGTATTTGTTGTTCGTGACGAGTATCAGGGACGGCTTGCCCGGCTTGCCCGGCTTGCCTGGCTTGCCCGAATCCCGGCGCAAGCCGATCGCCCAGCTGTTAGCCGGAACGTCCATGTCGAGCGGCTTGCGCTCCGTCGTTCCGAACGGCACGTCGTACTGGTAGGAATCGCATTCGTAGCCCAGCGGCCAATGGAAATTGAGCTGGGGGATGCTGCTGTCCGCCGTGCCGATCTCGTGCCAATCGCACTCCGCCCGGAAATCGAGGCGAGAGCTGCCTCGGTCAAGCGAAACGGCGACCTTCAGCTTGGAGCGGCCGAATTCGAGCTCGTATTGCAAAGTCTGCCGTACCGGCCCTTTCCCGCCCCATTTCAATTTGACGTTCTCGTGCACACTTGAGACGTTCATATAACGGCCGACCCACCAGGAGCTCATCCCTTTGCCGGGATCTTCCTGAATCAGTCGGAACAGGCCCGTGGGGCGGGACGGGTCAACCAGCTGCTCTCCCGTCGTTTTGTCGATCATCGAGACGATCGTCGCGTTCACGGGGTGGAAAGTTACCCGGAGCCGCTCGTTCTCCAGCTCGAACGCCTCGACGCGGTCGACCCGCGGATCCGTCGGCAGAAACGGGGTCCAGGCCTCGTCTCCTTCGCTTACGGTATAGGTGCTATAGCCGCAAGCAGGCGCTTTGGCTTGGACGAGCAGCCGCATATAGCGATGTCCCCAATATTTGTTGAAGCCTTGATCGACGACTTGATGCGGCGTTTCGTTCCCTCCGCTATCCCTGACGACCGGCGAGCGTCCCGGCTCGTTCCAGTCCCATAGTACGATTTCCGCCGTCTCTTCGCGATCGTGCGCGGAAGGATTGAAGAAATGGACGATCCGCGTGCTGCCGCGGCCGCGCTCGACTTGCGTCGGCTTGAATTCGGAGGCTCCGAAGCCGACTCCGGCTCCTTCCGATATCGTCCGCTTATCGTCTTCAACCGCCAATCCCGACGTATCGATCGAGGCGGCGATCGCTTCAAGCGCCAGCTTGCGGTTCGTGCCCGCGATCGCCATCGCGTTCTGGAACAGCCCGAGCGCATGCTCGCGGGTTTCCAGAACGCCGGAGCCCGGGAGGATGTCGTGAAACTGGTTGAACAGCACGTCTCTCCACGCCTCCTCAAACGAGGCTGACGAGTAATCGATTCCGGTCGCAACCGACGCAGCGGAGGCGAACGTCTCCGCTTCGTTGAGCGCGGCTTCCCCGGCGCGGTTGGCCGTCTTGATTCGGCTCTGGGACGTGTAGCAGCCGGTGAAGACGAAGTTTTGCTCCCCGGTGACGACCGGCAGCTTGTCGGCAATCGATTCGACCTGCTTAAAATACTCGGCATAGGTGCCGAAGCGGATGCGCGGATAGATCGGCCAGTCGTTCATGTCCTTCAAGCGTTCCAAATCCCGTCGGGTCGGACCGCCGCCATGATCTCCGACCCCGTACACGTTCAAATACGTTTTTAAGCCGGTGCGCCGGCCTATTTCCGGGACGTACGAACCAAGCGCCGCCTGCGCGTAATCGTTGTACCAGGTCGGCTCGCGGTAGGCGATGACCGACTTGCCCGACGGCGCCACCCAGCGGTATAACACTTGCTCGTCGTTGCCGCGGCAATGATAGTAATAGCCGACGCCTCCGTTCGCCAGAATTTCCGGTACGTGAACGCTGTGGCCGAAGGTGTCCGGCTCGAAATCGAGATTTAAGCCGTCAGGGTCTAGATCGAACAGCCGGGCCAGATAACGTTTTGTATATAGCAGATGGCGGGACAAGCTCTCGCCGCTGGGCATGTTTTTGTCCGCTTCCACCCAATGGGAAGCCGTCACCTCCCATCGCCCTTCCCGAACCCTTTCTTTAATTTCCGCGAGCATATCGGGAGCATGCTTCTCGACGATCCGGTAGATGGACGCCTGCGATTGCGAAAAAGTAAAGTCGGGGTACTCGTTCATTAAGTTCAGCATCGTTCTGAACGTATCGATCACGATCGACACCGTCTCGTCCCAGGACCACATCCAGTTCATATCGATATGGGCATGCGCCACGCACAGAATCTCGTAGCTTTTCGCTTCATGAGCCAGCGCGCCGAGCAATCCCTCAGCCTGCAAGGCCGCTTGCCGGGCAATGAAGCCTTCGTCCTCGATCCTTTCCTCCGCAAAGGTCAGCGCCCGTTCGATCAAGGCGGCGTGTCGGCCTCCTTGCACTTTCGAAAGCTCGTGGGCGAATACCAGTTGGGAGATTAGCCGTTCTCCCCAGTACCCGCGATGGGAAGCGATTTTGTCGTCAAAATAATGCTTTGGCGCATGTCCGAGAAGTTTCCTGAGTCTTGAATCGATCGATTTCACGCATAATCCTCCAATCGCTGTTTACCCTTTTACGCCTACCATGGCGAAGCCTTGCACGAAGTATTTTTGCAGCCACAGATACACCAGAACGGGCGGAATCATCGCCACGGTCGAAAGCGCGAAGATCGCCGGATAATCCGGAGCCTGGCCGGTGGCGAATTGCCGGGACAGCAGTAAGGCGACGCCCGTGGCGATCGTTTGTTTGTCCAAGCTGTGAATGGCCACGAGCGGCCACAGGTAATCGCTCCAGATCGCGACGAAGGCAATGATCGTGCCCGCGACCAGAATCGGGACCACCATCGGCAGGTAGATCAGGAAAATTCTTCGGAATGTACCCGCTCCGTCTACTCTTGCCGCTTCTTCGTATTCGTATGGGAGCGAGTCCAGCATCTGTTTCATCAAGAAAAGACAATATAGCGTAATGTAGCCGAACAGTCCGCCCACCAGAAGCGCTCCCCAGCTGTCGATCATGCCGTGCCCGCCCAGTCCGTTCCACCCGTTGCCTCCCGCGAGCGGCCATCGTGCGAACAGCAGATATGTCGGGATCAACGTCACCGTCGATGGAATCATCATCAACGTCAGCAGCAGGAGGAATACGGCGTTTCTCCCCTTAAACCGGAGCTTGGAAAAGACGTATCCGACGACCAGCGCAATCAAGGCGGTCATCGTCACGAACCAGACGCCGCGCAGCAACGTGTTGAAGAACATCCTGAAAATCTGCGGATCTCCCAACGCTTGGGCATACCGTTCAAAATGCCATTCCGTCGGAAGCGGGACGACCAGCGTCGCATAATAGTCCTGCTGCGTCCCGACGGAAGCAAGCAGTTGAAACAAAAACGGATAAAACATGATCAAACTTCCCGCGACGAGCACTCCATAGATCGCGAGTCTTTCCGGCCACGACCGTTGTCGCGCCATGGATACCGCCTCCTTTCCCGCTTAAACGATGCCGCGCTTGGAATTCCGATATTGCATGATCGTGAAAACCAAGGTCGCAAGCAGCACCATCACCGAAGACGCGCTGGCCATGCCGAAGCTGAACCCTTGGAACGCGTCCTGATAGATGCGGTATAAAATAATGTTCGTCTCGCCGTTCGGCCCGCCGCGCGAGATGAGCTGCACCGGCTCGAAAATCTGAAAGCTGCCGATGATGCCCGTCACGAGCACGAACATCGTGATCGGGCGCAAGGAAGGGATCGTGACGTGCCACAGCGTTTTCGCTTTGCTTGCCCCGTCTACGCGAGCGGCTTCGTACAAAGTCGTATCGATTCCTTGAAGTCCCGCCAAATAGATGACGACCGTTCCCCCAACACCCTTCCAGACGGTCAGAAGAATGATCCAGAAGCTCATCCAGAGCGCGCTCGTCTGGAAGACGATCGGCTCCATGCCGAACCTTACCATCATCTGTTTCAGCAGACCGTCAACGGGATTCAGCACCGCGACCGCCATCTGCGAGATGACGGCGAACGGAACGAGCGCCGGCAAGTACCAGATCGTGCGGATCGCCGAGCTTCCGATCACCTTCTGGTTGAGAAGGACCGCGATCAGAAAGCCGAGCACGGTCGTAAAAAACAGGCAGATGAGGCCGTAAACTCCCGCCCTGGCCAGCGAGGCCAAGTAATCCCCCTGGTTAAAAAAAGTAACGTAGTTTTTGAGTCCTACCCAGATCGGCCCACCTTCCAGCCCGTTCCATTCCGCGAAAGACAAATAAACGACGAACAGGGCCGGAAAGACGGAAAAGATCGCGAAGCCGAGAAGGACCGGAAACAGGATCGAATAGCCGATAACGCCGTCCCGGTTGCGCCGCAACGACAAGCGAAACCGGGAGGTTGACCCTAAGCGGGGCTGATTCATTGTGCTTGCCCTCCGATGGCTTTCAAAAAATGTCCCTCACGGGTTCTGTCGCTCTAAGTTACGAAGACAGAATAAGATGGTAGAGACTCGGTCCATTGCCGTTCTGCGGGCTGCCGTCCGAGAACTTGACGTACACCGTCTTCGTCGGATTGTTAAGCAGCCAGCCGTCCAGAAGACTCGAATCGATCGTTCGGCCGAGCCCGCCGTTCGCGTGCGCCGCGCTGCCCCAGTTCGTTCCGTCCTTGGAGATTTCCACGACGTAATCCCCCGCGATGTCCATCGTCAACGTCGCGCTGGCGATAGAATCGGCCAGATCGAATTTGTAGACGAACGTCCGATTTCCATCCGCGTAACGGTGATTCCCGTCGATCGAGCCCGTGTTTTGAACGAGAAACTGGTTATCCTCGAAGCTCGGCGTCAGCAGATCCGCCTGGGAGATTTCCGTCGATAGCGTCAGCCGGTACAGACTCGGTCCATTGCCGTTCTGCGGGCTACCGTCCGAGAACTTGACGTACACCGTCTTCGTCGGATTGTTAACCAGCCAGCCGTCCAGAAGACTCGAATCGATCGTTCGGCCGAGCCCGCCGTTCGCGTGCGCCGCGCTGCCCCAGTTCGTTCCGTCCTTGGAAATTTCCACGACGTAGTCGCCGCCGATGTCCATCGTAAGCGAGGCATGGTTCACGTCGTCGGCCAAGTCGAACTTATAGATCCAATTGGCGGTACCGTCCGCGAATCGGTGACCGTTGTCCATCGAAGAGAAGTTATCCTCGTAAAAGTAGGTCCGTTCCTTGTTGGAGTCGTCCGCGTCGAAGCTGATCCCCCGGATGTCGGTATTCAATTGACGAAGGGTCGCAATTTGGTCCTGCGGCTTGAGAAATACGAACTTGCCGGGAAATTCCGCGTTCAGCCGGTCCACTTCCGCCTTCACGTTGTCGAAGAACGCCGGATCTCCGTTCGCATCTACGCCGTAATAGGCGAGAATCGGATAAATATTGCGGAACACGGGCTGGTTGGCGTCGATCGAAACGTTGCTGAGCACGTTGTAGATCTCTCCGTAATTAAAAATCATATCTCCCTGGGGGACCGTATAGATGCCATGATAGGCGTGAACGCGCGAGGCGTCGTCTCCCCTCAGGATGCCGGCGATGCCGGAACCGACGAAGCTGTCCGCCATCTGCTTATGGCTTGGGCTGTTCTCGGGGCTGCGCCACAGGTTGACCGTGCGGATGCCCGCGTCGGATAACCATTGCTTGTTTTTGGACAGCCAAGTTCCATAACCCGTCGCGGAGTAGTCTTCCGTATAAATAAACTGGTAACCGGACGGACCTGCCACCAATTCGATATTGTCGCCCGCCTGGGAATAGAGATAGTCCAATAGCGGCGATCCGGCTTCCTGCAAGGTCGGAGCGATCGTAATGCCGACAGGCACCTGCCCGACCGACGAATTATTGAAGTGGTTGATTAACTGTTGGGTGTACTGCCAGTTATCTCCGTCGCTCGCCGTGATCGAGACGTACACTTTGCCGGGTTGAGCTTCTACGGCCTCGCCTTCCGGCTGTTCGTACGTTTGGTTGGGGAAGCTGGACCAGAAGCTGCCGTTGGAAAAATAATCGGATACGACGTACCCGACCCCATGAGGATTGGTCGTCGCGTTCAGGTCGTCCGCGTCCGGGGAATAGCCCAGCACCGACGTTCCCGGCGCGTATCCGCCCGCTTGGATGATCTCGACGATCTTCGCTTTCTCTGCGGGAACGCGGGGGTCCAGATAGAAGACGAACGACTTGCTTGCCACCGCATAATCGAAAATCGTCCAAGGACGCCCGGTCCAATTGTCCAGTGGGCCGGCCGTTGTCCGAAGACCCGCCGAAAACACGATCTGCTTGTTCAAGGAAGGCATAAGATGCAGAAGCGCCCAGTCGTAAGCGTCGAGCTTGTCGGTCCAGTTCAAGCGGATATCTTCGACCGTCAGGCTTCCGAATTCCGACAGCAGAGCCGTTTTCAATCCGTCCGTCACCGGCAGCCCGTTCTCCAGGGACCCCTTCATCAAAGCCAGATTAAACGTCCAATCCTTATCGCCGTCCCAGACGATCAGCTTGCTTAACGTATGCCGATAATCCCTGTACATCGTTCGCAAACCGGGATTAGCGCCCGATAAGAGAGTGACCGCGGAATAGCTCTTGCCGCTTTCGTCCAGCCATTTTTGATCGAGATCCGTATCTCTTATTAATACATAGACTTGCGCGGAGGTCTGATTGACCAGCCCCTGAAGCGCGATGGCCGCAAGCTTCGCTTCCGCCGAATCGTTGCGCAGGTCGTACACGTACACGGAGCCGGCCGAAGCCATTTTCGGAAACGCGCCTCCGGCCGCGCTCGCGGTCGGTGCGGGCAACGCCGCCGACAAAACCGTCAGGATGCCGGCCAATGCCAAGTACAAGAAAGCTTTTACTTTTCCCGTGATCAACTTGGATTTCCCCTCTCGTCCTAGGGCGTGTATGCAAATCTGCTGTCCTCGGAGTATGCATACACGCCCTTGTAATCGATTCGTTAAGGCGTGACGACGACTTTGACCGTCTCTCCCTTGTCTTCCCGGCAAAGCTTCATCGCCCGGCCGATCTCGTTCAGCGGCAGACGATGGGAGATGATCGTATCCGCGGGAATCGCGCCGCTCTTGAGCATCTTGAGCACGATCGGATAATAAAGCGCCGGGCTGGCGAAGCTCGACCGTAGCTGCAGCTTGCGGTAATGAAAATCGTTGGCGTCGAACCGGATCATGCCCGATCCCGTCCCGATTCCGATATAAGAGAGAATGCCTCCGTAAGCTAGCAGCGGGATCGCTTCCGGAATCGTCTGTACCGGCGCCGTCAGAAGCACGCGGTCGAAGCGTCCTCGCAGTTCCTCGTACTCCGTCCACGGACGGTCGGCGGCCAGCGTCTCCGCGCCTAGCTTAGCGGCCGCCTCCAATCTCGCCCGGTTGCCCGGGCGCCCGATGCAGACGACTTGGTCCGCGCCGCTTCGCAGCGCGATCGGGATCGCCATCAGGCCGATCGGTCCCGGACCGATGACGCACACGCGGTTGCCGTGTTCGATCTCCGCCGTTTTGACCATGTCGTACGCGACTCCGGCCGGCTCGGCCAGACATGCCGTCTCGGGCGTCATCCCCTCGTAGGGGACGATTCCGCAAACCGGCGCGAGCAAATAATCGCTGAAGCCCAATGAGGGACCGGCATTCCAGAAATGCGGCGCTTTGTTGCACAAATCCACTCTGCCGCTGCGACACAACTCGCATTTCCCGCAATAGCTCGCCGATTCCAGTACGACCTTGTCCCCGATCTTCAAGCCGCCCGCATGCGTGCCCAGCTTTTCGATTACGCCGGCGATCTCGTGCCCGAACGGTTGCCAATCCTCCAGCTGACTTTCCGCGTTGCTCAGATCCGTACCGCAGATCCCGCAAGCCTCGACCCGGATCAGCGCATAACCGTCCGGAACGTCGTCAGGCAAGTCGACCTCCCGCAGCTCGCATTGCCAAGGCGATCTCAGATAGGCGCTTCTCGTCTTCATGGTTCGTTTCCCCTTCCTTCCCGTCAGATCTCGCTTCGACGCGCGGCCGCGAAAATGTCGTCTATAAGCGTATCCACGGCGCAAGCTTCTTCCGCCGTGGCGAGCGGGACGTCCTCTCCGGACAGCGCCGCGCGGATCAAGCGGTATTCCTCTTCGAAGTTATCGATCATTCCCGCGTTGAAGCTCTCTCTCGTCCGAAGCGCTTCGTCCCAGATTTCGGCAACCGGCGATTCGAATTGCGGGCGCTCCCACCAGGTCGTATGCAGTGTAGCCAACCCGCCGTCGCCGCGAAGCTCGAGAAGTTCGTCCCAGCCGTTCTCTCTTCGACCGACTCCGGACAGCGGTAGCCACCCGCATTCTACAGTCACGGTAGCGCCGTTCTCCATCTCGATCAACGCGTGGGTCATGGCGTCCACGTTCGGATAACAGCCGTCCCGGTATTGCATCCGCGCCGCCAGCACCCTTCTGACCGGTCCCGCGAAATGAAGCAGCAGATCCAGCATATGACTGCCGGAATTGACGAATACGCCGTCCATCGTCGATTTCGACGATTTCGCAAGCTGGTCGGCGATGATCGTCCAACTGGCTTCGGGCATCGGATGGAAAACGCGCACCAAGCCGCTTCGCATCGTCCCGATCCGCCGGGCATACTCCTTGAACTTGCGCGCCGTCGGATGTACCCGCTTCATGTAGCCGACGAAGAACGGGTTCCCGGACTTGCGAACCAGTTCCGCCAATTCCCGAGAGTTCTCCGCCGAACGGGTCATCGGCTTTTCGCAAAGCACGGCGTGGCCTGCGTTAACGGCCGCCTTGGCTACTTCGAAGTGATAGGCGTTCGGAACGGCCACGGTCACCAGATCGGCTTGCTCCGACAGCAACAGGGTCGTATCCGCCGTCCAGCGGCAATCGTACTTTTCAGCGAAGCGTCTGGCCGCTTGCTCGTTGCCGTCCGCAACGACGCCCAGCTCGTAGCCCAAAGATTTGATAGACCGGGCGTGATAGTCGGCGATGTTCCCGGCGCCGATGAGATTTACTTTCATGATCATGCTCCTCCCGATAGTTTTAGTAAGGGCTGTCTCATATGTGATAAGAGCAACACGAAAAGATGATCGATAGACTATACGCTCCTGAAATTAAATGGGTAAACTCGTTATAATGGGATTTCAGGAGCGTATGAGGCAGTCTCCAGGCCATGATGGGCCTACAACACTTCCAGATAATTCCCAGAAGTTAACCGTATAATCGTTGAAGACGCTTTAGTGGCATACAATCCATGATCTTGGTTGATTTATACGATCTTTCCTACAAACGTTCCTCGTTTAAGTCTGAGTAGAGCAGCTTTGTACGATTTTTCGAACAAACGTCCGCCGTTTAAGCCTGATTCGAGCAGCTTTGTACGGTTTTCCGACTAACTTCCCTGCGTAAACTCTTGTGTGCAAATTGATCCGCCGTAAAAGTTCAATTTGCAATAAATTAGAAACGTTGTGGGTCCGTGACTATGTCTCCAGGAGATATATGCACTTTTTTATCGTTAATCTTTTGTGACTTTACTTAGGAGACAGCCCCTTTTCCGTCGTTATTTCAACAGATCCTCGGCCGTCTTCTGCGCTTCGGCCAACGACGCTTCGATCGGCTTGTCGCCGACGAGCACCGATTCTTGCGCTTTATGCCAAGCCTCCCACACCTTCGGACCGTTCTTGGCATAGACGGGAAGCGGACCGGCCTCCTCGTTCTCCACGATCTCGGCGTAGACGGCCAACTGCGGAAAGGCTTTGATCAACTCGGCGTTGGAGCCCGCCAATTTATTCGACGGCATTCTGCCGGAAGCAAGCGCGTATTTTTCTTGATACCCCTGGCTGGCGATGATTCGCAAATATTCCATTCCCGCCTCTTGATTTTTCGATTGCTTCAGCACGAACCAGATCGTGTTGCCCACGATCACGTTGGCGCGTTTCCCGCCATCCGGCACCGGCAGCGGAACGAAGCCGCAATCGCAATTCTCTGTCGCGGACCAGGAAATGTGCCAAGGCCCCGCCACGCCGAACGCCGCTTTCCCGTGGTGAACCATATTGTATAAAGCGCCTTCGTCGTTGAGCGCAGTCGATCCGGAAGGCGCGGTTTTCGACAGCTCTTTCAGGAAAGCCAACGCTTTCGCGTTTTCCGGAGTATCGAACGTCACCTGCTGCCAATCCGGCGTCGTCAAGTCGCCTCCGAGCTGACGCATGAACGGCGCGATGCGGAACGTCCCTCCGAGCCCCGTCGTCTGTACGACCGAACCGTAATACTCTCCTTTGCCCGCCTCCGTAATTTTCCGGGACATCTCCAGCCATTCGTTCCACGTTTTCGGCGGCGCGTTCGGATCGAGTCCGGCCTTCTTCATGACGTCTTTGTTGTACATCAGAGCGAAAATGCCCGTCATGCCGGATACGCCGTAATTTTTCCCGTCGAACTTCGCCGCGGCCATTGGACCCGGAACCAAATCTTTCGTATATTCCTCCGGCACTTCTGAAAGCGCATGCATTTTAGCGAATTCGGGAATGAATTCCTCGCCGAAGGAGACGTCCGGCGGATTGCCGGCCATGACGGAGACCATCAGGTTTTGCCGCAGTTCGTCCGCCCACCCCTTGTTGACATACTCGATCTTGATTCCCGGAAACTTCTTCTCCATCTCCGCTTGAATGTAAGCGTAAATGTCTTGATTTTTTTCGATTTCCTCCGGAGTGGACAAGTTCTCGTTATTCGGCAAGGACAGGCTCGGACTTCCCCATACGGTCAAAGTAACCGGTCCGTTGCCCGACGATCCGGAAGAAGTCGCCGTCGCGTTGCCGGAGCTTGATCCGCCGTTGCTGGAACAGGCGCCTAGCACGAGAGAGAATGTCAGCGCCATCAAACCTAATCTAAATCCAAACTTTTTTCCGTTTTTCACTTTTGTTGCCTCCCCTTTTGATCTGGAAAAGACTTTTCCGCGTGCGGATTGGATGTTTCGTTATTTTAATTTCCTGTTTCGCCTTTCCGTGTCACCTCCGTTATATAAAGGATTTCGAACCAACTCGGTCCAAACCAACCACCCATTACAAATAGTACATTTACTTCATTTATCATAT
>Ga0256901_1000905_pt1 | contig 15617 bp, 9 predicted proteins | sample MC6MC0689MT_FD_190200 | JGI IMG/M metagenome (GOLD analysis project Ga0256901, IMG submission 190200) | Metatranscriptome of enriched soil aggregate microbial communities from Iowa State University, Ames, United States - MC6-MC0689-MT... | ecosystem: Environmental > Terrestrial > Soil >... | reverse complement strand
CTATTTTATAAATAATGTGAAAAAATATTATCTTTCAAACATCATTTCTACAAGTATATTCCAATTTGCTTTCGATACATCATCCTTAGCGAGTTCACTCAACTTCCAAATACGGATATAATTGTATTTAACGACCTTATCCTTAATATTGACAGTTGCAGTACCGAATGAATATGCATATTCACCGCTATATGCTCTACCTACTTTTTCAGGAGTAGTTAGAATATTAATACGGGATTTCTTTAAATATGCTAATATTTCTTTTTTACCCTCTATCGGTTGTATCCAAGGAAAAAGAAATCTTGCATCTTCATTCAAAAACTCTTTATAACCCGCCTGATTATCAGCCTTAAGAACCGTTGACAAAAGCTTATCGGTTTCAAAAACAATCTCTTTACGTTGATCTAAACGTACCTGAGAACGGTGCTTCAAATACCAAGCTTCACTAGGTTCATAAAACTCCAGTTCAGAATTTTCCTTATTGCCAAAATTTTCGACTTCAGCACGAATATCCACCAGCCACTTACCTTTTTTATTTCTTTTCCAAACCGTTAAGTACTGTCCAAAACGCTTTCTCGCTCCTACTTTCTGAAATTCCATAGGACCAGTAGTAACGCCAAATTCTTGACTTTTCGAAACCATAGCTAGCGCTGGTTCCCAAGTTAGTACATCGGGTATATTCGGCCTGTTATTAAGATAATCTAAAGCATTGACCTCGGAAGGAACAAAAAATTTAGACTCTTTATCGACAATCGACAGAAAAGCCTGATGCGGAGTAGTTGTCTTAGAAATCAATGCAGCCTCTTTGTCGGCATTGATTAAACTACCTACTTTATCGGGAATCTGTGCATACACTTGTGCTGAAAAGGCACTCATGAAAACTATTGCCGACATTTTATTCCATATATTCATGTAATGTCTTTATTTTAATTGGACACTAACTATCAAATCTTATTCCAAAGCGTTCCATCTTTGCTATCTTTTAATTGAATACCGATAGCATTAAGTTCCTCACGAATACGATCAGATGTAGCAAAATCTTTATTTTGCTTAGCTCCGTCACGTAATTTGATCACAATAGCCATAATTTCATCCACATTATCATTGCTCGATAATTGATCATCTTGTAGGCCTAGAATATCAAAAACAAAATGTTCTACAAGTGCTCTTAACTCTTCTAGATCTGCAATGCTGATAGTGGCTTTTCCATCGTAAATAGAATTAATCGAACGAACGACTTCAAACAATTCTGCAATTAAGATAGGACTATTGAAATCATCATCCATAGCAGCATAACATTTCGCCCGTAAATCAGCTACATCAACAGCAGACTTACCTTTTGAAGGTTTCAGCTTATCCAATAGATTAACGGCTGTCATAAGACGTTTGAACCCTTTATCTGCAGCATCAAGTGCCTCATTCGAGAAATCCAATGTGCTTCTATAATGTGCTTGTAACATAAAGAAACGAACAGCCATAGGTGAATATCCACGTTCTAACAGAGGGTGATCACCGGTAAACAGCTGATGAGGTAAAAAGCCATTTCCTGAAGATTTAGACATACGTGCTCCATTTACCGTCAACATATTAGTATGCATCCAGTATTTGGCAGGTGCAGTATGATTACATGCTTCAGACTGGGCTATTTCGTTGGTATGATGTGTTGCGGCTAAATCCATACCTCCACCATGAATATCAAACTGATCGCCTAAATATTTACGGCTCATCGCCGAACATTCAATATGCCAACCTGGAAATCCCACACTCCAAGGTGAAGGCCAGCGCATAATATGTTCCGGCTTAGCTTTGATCCATAATGCAAAATCCAGACGGCCATGTTTTTCATCTTGGCCACCAAGCTCACGTGTATTATTCAACATATCTTCCAGCTTACGATTAGTCAGAATAGTATAATCGTAATCTTTCACATATTTCTCTACATCAAAATATACAGTCCCATCTACCTCATAAGCATAGCCATTAGCAATGATCTTTTGGACCATTTCAATCTGCTCAGAAATATGTCCTGTAGCGGTCGGTTCTATACTTGGAGGTAAAGTATTAAAAAGACGAAGCACATCGTGGAAACCAAGAGTATATTTTTGAACAATCTCCATCGGTTCCAATTGCTCCAATTTTGCCTTTTTAGCAAACTTATCATCACCTTCATCATTATCCCCTTCCAAATGGCCTGCATCGGTAATATTACGGACATAACGAACTTTAAATCCGAGATGTTTTAAATAACGAAATATCAAATCAAATGACACAAAAGTCCGACAATTTCCTAAGTGAACATCACTGTATACGGTAGGCCCACAAACATACATCCCTACTAAAGAGGGATGTAATGGTTGGAATTTTTCTTTCTTACGTGTTAACGTATTGTATAAATGAAGATTGTTTTCCATGTCTAGAAAATAGCTGTTTCTATTTTTGTCTAAAATATATTTGAATTGGAACACCTTCAAAATCGAAGTGCTCACGTAATTTATTTTCGATATAACGTTTGTACGGATCTTTTACATACTGTGGTAAGTTACAGAAGAATGCAAACATAGGTGTACGTCCTGGTAATTGCGTTACGTATTTTACCTTGATATATTTACCCTTTAAAGCTGGTGGCGGATAATTTTCAATCACCTGCAGCATCACTTCGTTTAATTTTGAAGTAGGTATTTTTTTCGTTTTATTCTCATAAACTTTTGCTGCTACTTCTAGCGCCTTGAAAATACGTTGTTTTTCAGTAACCGAAGTAAAGACAATAGGTATATCTGTAAAAGGAGCAATTTTTTCTTTGATTCGAGCTTCAAACTCTTTCATCGTTTTATTGTCTTTATCAATGGTATCCCATTTATTGACAATGATCACAATACCTTTTCTATTTTTTTCTGCCAAATGGAAAATATTGATATCCTGTGCTTCAATTCCATCATTTGCATCTAACATTAAAAGGACAACATCCGAATCCTCTAATGCTTTAATTGTACGCATCACAGAGTAAAACTCAATATCTTCGTTTACCTTAGATTTACGTCTCAAACCTGCTGTATCAATCAATAAGAATTCATGTCCGAATTGCTTATAATGAATACGAATCGAATCGCGTGTCGTACCTGCAACAGGTGTTACAATATTACGATCAACACCTAACAAAGCATTTGTTAAAGAAGATTTACCTACGTTCGGACGACCTACGATTGTATATTTCGGTAGTGTGGTATCATCTTCCTCTTCGTCTTCAAAAGTTGAAACTACAGCATCTAATAATTCTCCTGTTCCAGATCCTGTAGCGGAAGAAATATTATAAATTTCACCTAAACCAAAAGCATAAAACTCGACAGAGTCATGGTGTAATTTAGCGTGGTCAACTTTATTTGCAGCAACATACACCGGTTTAGAGCTTCTTCTCAAAAGATCTGCGATCTCATCATCTAAATCCGTAATACCTGTTGTTACATCAACCATAAAAATGATCGCGGATGCTTCTTCTATTGCGATATGAACCTGGTCACGAATTGCTTCTTCAAAAACATCATCCGATCCATGTACAAACCCACCAGTATCAATTACTGTAAACTTTTTCCCAATCCATTCTGCCGTTTCATAGTGACGGTCGCGCGTCACTCCACTAAAGTCATCAACAATAGCTTTTCTACTCTCCGTCAGACGATTAAAAAGCGTGGATTTCCCAACATTTGGACGACCTACAATTGCAACAATATTTGCCATATTTTTACTATATATTATTCTCGTTACCTCACGGCAACTTATTTAAATACAATTTAACTCAGTGGGCAAAGTTACATAATATACCTGGTATTTTTGAAAATCAATCTAATCTTATCGTAAACAATAAGATTTTTATTATCACATTTTACAACTGAGCTAAAGACTATCAAACAAACTTGCTATTAGGATCATAATGTGAATTTTCAATTACTTATATTTTTCATCTCCAAAACCTACAGCACTAATTTAAGTGAAAACCGTATCGAAAAATCAATATAAATGGTTTTTTAAAACTTTAAATCTACATATATATTCACCTGATATTTTATTCAATCAATTGTGTAAATTTTAATTCTAACTCTAAAGTTAGAATTAAAATTAATCGTACTTTTTAAGTTTAAAATTTGATACTCTCTACTTTGTTTCACCCCTTAATATTTACTACGTGGCATCGTTAGTATAACATTAATTACTACTATACCAAGGTATATTCTGTTGCTTTTGGCATTTAATAAATATTAACCTTATAGAAAATCCTTTGTTGGATAGCAACAACAATAAAGGGAAATTTAAAAACAAAATTTTATTTTCCTGTATTCGAGATAATTATAAATAATTAAATATTATGAATTTAAAAAATCTTTTTAAAGCAACTGCCCTATTAATTTTAATATTTGGGTGTATTAACAATGATTCTTTTGCACATAAAAAACCTGTTAAAAAGTACGAAAATTCTTCTATAAGTATTAAATCAACCGAAAATTCAACTAGTTTCACATTGTTTCAAAATATAAACACTTATACTAATGAAATTGGCAACAGTACTATTACAGGTGAAATATTTTGTCCTCAACCAGCCATTTACACATTTGGCTTTGGTTATATGGGTAATGGGGGTTCTTATGTAGTATCGTTACCAAACGGGAACCAAGATTTAAGATTGTATAATGGAAAAGCACAGAGAACTGTCACTATTCCACTAGCAGCTGGTGTCAATGAATTTTCTGTCGATTTACTATTTTCAGGATCAAATCAACATGGCGAAGCGCGTCTAACAGTTGAAAAAATCAATGGAAATGCAGCTGGTAGTGAAGCTGGGTGTATTGATTTAGTTGCACAAGGACAAAGTAACTTGATTGAGCCAGGAGGCGGAAGTACTTATCATTGGATATGCACTTCCTGCTATGCGTTAAACTCTACAGGTACTAGTATCTGTATTGACTGTGGAAAAAAACGATAGCATTAGCACACATGACATACAAATACTTTAAATCAATGTTGATGTAAAAGATGTAATTAAAAATAAATTTCCAGATTTGTTTTTTTAAAATAAAAAAGGCTTTGCGATTTGCAAAGCCTTTTTTATTCATTAATTTTTACAATAATTATTGAGTTGGATTTTGCGTTAATACACCAGGGTAAGAATTAATCGCAGACTGTGGTATAAAGTATACTACACGGAAATCCTTAGCCGCTATATCTTCAAATTGCTTATGTGGTCCAGGATAGTGACGCGTTAAAGCCTCTCCGTTACGGAAAACATCATAACTACGTTCCGCCTGAAAAGCTAATTCCAATTCACGCTCTTTATCAATCAGCTTACTTGCATTTGAGGCATCCAAAGAAACATATGCACCATTGACAATTGAACGTGTTCTAATTGTATTTAAATCTGAAAGTGCTGCCCCATAGTTTCCTAGCTTCGCTTGTGCTTCTGCACGATTCAAATAAACCTCACCCAATCTACTTATAACAGGGGAATGTAATTGTGATTCTTCACCTTCACGAGAACATTTTGTGATATAAAATTGTGGATATCCATTATTTAATGAAATAAAATAATCCAATACCCCTTGGTATGTTTTACCATCACTATATTTGATAGTGTAAATTCCTTGCCCTGCATCCACTTCTTTCAATACATAGGAAATCTTTTGCTCTGGTTTTCCATCTTTTGCAGGTAAAACCTCTGTAGCTGTAATTGTATTTCCATTACGTGTAATAGTAAATTGCGAATAACTCAATGAGCTCTCCTTTCCTCCTTTTACAAAACGGAAAACCTCGGTATACTTACCAGATTCTTTATCCTTTGCATAGGTAGGCTCGATAAATGCTGCACGCGCATCTACCATCCGAAACTGATCCGAACGCCAATCGTTCCGTCCAGTCTCATTCAACAGATTGATGTATTTTTCACTCGCGTACATTTCACCATAACCTACACCATTTATATTAGAATACATACCTCCAATACCACCGAAATGATCATCGCCCGAAAACTCAGAAGCCACTCGTTTTATCGCAAAAATAGTTTCTCTATTCGCTTCAGGTTTATAAGTATTATATTTCATAAACTCTTCTCTACCCAATAATGAGTAAGTGCCTGAATTGATCACTTTATCTGCATATTCAACAGACAATTTTGCATATTCTGCATTAGGTGCTACATAAGTACCGCTCATGAACAAATACACACGAGAAAGCATTGCTTGCGCAGCGCCCTTAGATGCATAAACATTACCTTTATTTTTAGTCAATAAAGTCTCTGCCTTTTTTAAATCACTGATTGCTTGTTCATAAGTATCCTTTACCGTTGAACGGTCTGGCAGTTGTAAATCAAAAATATCATCTGGAGTTCCATTTACAATAGGCACTCCAAGATTGGTTTCTGGACTTTGATAATAGGGACGTCCAAACGCACGGGAAAGATAGAAATACATCATTCCGCGGATATAATAACATTCGCCCAATTGATTATCAATCGTCTCGTCTTTTCCTTCCTCCAGCATTTTAATCACATTAGAAGATTGTGCTATTGCCTTGTAACCTGCATCCCAGAAACTGGTTAAGCGCCAATTGTTAGGGGTTCTGGAATATGAAAGAAATTCATAGAAAGCATCAGTTGAAGACCCTCTAATCATCATATTATCGCCTGCATACTCACCTAAGCGGTGCATCACATCTGACCATCCTTTTAACTGTCCATAGCTACCCGTAATCATCGCATCTGGATTATTTCCAATAATATCTCCATCCATCGATCCTTTTGATAAGCGATCGATTTCACATGAACTAACAGTAGCTGTTGCTACTACCAATAGTAATAATAACTTTTTCATAAAAATCTTACCTGTTGTGATTAAAATGTAACATTAAGACCGAACATAAATTTTCGTGTAGCCGGATAAATTGAAGGTCCTGATGAACCTAATATTGCTCCGGTATCTTCATTGATCGATATTTCAGGATCTACGCCCGAGTAATTCGTAATGGTGAACAGATTCTCACCTGTAAAAAATACACGTACATTTTTAACTTTATACTGCTCCAGTTTGAAGTTATATCCTAATGTCAATGCACGTAATCTAAAAAAATCATTATCCTCTAAATAACGAGATGACGTTTTATTACTATTGCTCTTATTTCCATAAGAAGCAACAGGGTGGGTGGCAATATCACCTGGCTTTTCCCAACGGCTCCATCCATCTTGTAACATCATCTGATTTCTATCTGTGTATGCTCCATCAGAATCATATTCCTGACGTGCGTAATTATACGTTTTCCCGCCAATGGAATAACCAAAGGAAGCACTTAAGTCAAACTTTTTATAATTAACACTTGTATTGATACCACCAAATAAATCTGGAGAAGCTTTTCCGGCCTCTTGGTAATTCGCCTCCGCATAATTTGACGTCTTGACCTGAGTAACATTTCCATTTGCATCAGTCACTTCTTTATACCATTCAGGTGCTCCGGTCTCTACATTAACTCCTGCCCAGATTGGCATATAATAGGTATCAACAGGAAGTCCTGGATATAAAACTCTTTCCGCACTACCAGAAAGACCTAAACCATCACCAATTGTAATCGGTTTAACAGAAAAAGTACCATCAGCATTTCTACTCTTAATCAATTCTGTCAATTTATTTTTATTGTGACCGATATTAAGGTCCAAACTCCAGGTCAGATCATTAGTACGAATGATATCACCGCCTAATGTAAGTTCAATACCTCTATTCTGCATCTTCCCAACATTCTTCCAAAGGCTAGTGATACCTGTCACACCGCTAATGGGTACCTGGTATAAAATATTATCGGTATTCTTATTATAATAATCTACACTTACACGAGCACGATTGTTGAACATTGAAGCATCCACACCAAAACCAGTCGTAAACGTACGCTCCCATGTTAAATCTGGATTACCGATCTGACTGATCAATGCCCCTGGGATTCCATTATAACTGGATCCTTGACTAATCGAGTACAAACTATATTGTGGATATAAAGCACTAGGACGATTTCCTACAGATCCATAAGATGCTCTTAATTTTAAATTATCAACCCAATCCGCATTGAACCAATTTTCACGATTGATATTCCAACCACCACTTAATGAGAAAAAGTTTCCATATTGGGCATTTGTACCAAAGTTAGATGCTCCATCACGACGGAAGGAAACCTGTCCCAAATATTTACCATCATAAGCATAATTCACATTAGACAACATAGATTGGACCGCCCATTCTGTAATTGCACCACGAGTACGTTCGGGTAAAGAAACAACATCCAAAACCTCAAAACCCGGAATAAATCCAGTACCATATACATCTAAAGTCTTGGACCAATAATCATTAAACTCATATGCTGCTAAAGCATTAACTGCATGTTTGCCCCAAGATTTATTAAACTTTAAAATTTGACTGGTGTAACGGCGTGCGTATTCAGAACGATAATCAATTAAACGACCTTGTACACTTAAGCCATCATTGGAGCGCGGATCAATATAACCGGCCCTAGAAAAACTATTATAGCGGTAATTATTTACTGATGAAAACGTCAACCAGCTGTTAAATTTAATATCAAAATCCATATTACCATTAAATTCATAGTTGGTATTGGACTCTTTATTCCATTGTAGATCATATAGGTAATTAGTTCCTGAATTGTTTACCCAGCCTTCATAGCGATGTGGCACCAGATTACCATTCACGTCGTATGGGCTATCCCATGGTAAATTGGTATACATAGCCGTCGTAGAATACTGTCTATCATCGACACCACGCTTAGCACCTACTAATGTTGGTTTAACGGTCAACCATTCGAATGGTTTGTACACCGTATTTAACCGGAAATTATAACGATCGTATTCATATCCCTTTACGGCTCCAACCTCATTATAATATCCTAGCGACAGGTAAGACTGTAACTTCTCTGTACCACCTTGGATGGAAACATTATGGTTTTGAGTAATACCGTTTTGCGTCGCCACTTTCCACCAATCAAAATTACTATTACGCAATTCTGAATTCCAACGTGAAAATTTAATATCTGCTTGATTAGGAAAAGAAGCATAGTAATCGTACAGTTCTGCACCATTCATCATCTTCATATTACCATTAGTCAACTGATTAAAGCCTACTTTTGAAGAAAAATTGATAGACGTACTACTAGCCGAAGGATTCTTTGTCGTTACAACAACAACTCCATTCGCGCCTTGAGAACCATAGATCGCAGTTGAGGCTGCATCTTTTAAAACTGTTAAGGTAGCAATATCATCGGGATTCAGATCTCCTGCACTTGAGCCTAGGATAACACCATCTACCACCCATAGTGGGCTTGTAGTGCCACTTAAAGTAGCTTGACCCCGGATAACAACTCCTCCTTTTGCTCCAGGCTTTCCTGTTCCTGGCGCAACATATACCCCAGAGGCCTTACCATTTAACATGTTCTCCACATTTGGAGAAGTTGTCCCTCTCAATTGATCACCCTTTACAACTTGAAGCGCTCCTGTTAGACTCTCTTTCTTTTGCGTTCCATAACCCACAACCACAACTTCTTCAAGCGCTTGATTGGATTCTTCCAGTTGTACATTTAAAAATGCACCTTCTACCAGTTTTTCAGTTTTATTAAATCCAATGGCTGAAAAAATCAAAGTTTGACCAACTTCAACTTGAAGAGAGTAACGTCCACTAGCATCAGTTGAAGTCGCAAGAGTAGGTTTTTCTTTAACAGAAATAGTCACTCCACTTAATGGGCCTGTACTTGAAGTAACAGTTCCAGAAACTTTCTGCTGAAAACTATTACTTGTTACGCTAATCAAATTACCATAGCTACTTGCACTCACCAGATTAGGAGCTACAAGAGCAAACATCAAAGCAGATGTAATGGGGTAAAATTTAGTCGCAAAAAAAGGTTTCATAAATCTTTTATCCATAAACTTAATTTCAAGATAATCAGTATATTAGTTAATTATCATAATTTATACATTGCAAAATAGCGTAAAGATTACTTAATATAAATTTAATATGTAACGAAATCGATTGCACAAATTCACGCAAACGATTGTTATGCAAACTAAAAAATAGTTACTTCAAAAACTACCGAAATAAACTACTTATACAAACTTCTTCATAATGAAATAACAGCTCGGTTATTGTCTCACAATAAACAATAAAAGCAGGTACCTGTGGAGATACCTGCTTTTATTAATCGGGTTAAAATAAATTAATAACCTGTATTCTGTTTCAGAACTCCATAAGATAAATCAATTTGGCTTTGCGGAACAGGCATTAGATATAATCTATCATTCCAAATTCGCTCTTGAGCTAGCCCATTTTTTACATCGTAAATATTTTTCATGACATCAGGAGCGGTTTTCCAACGACGGATATCATAATAGCGCACACCTTCTAACACCAATTCAACAGCTCTCTCATTACGAATTAATTCCCTTAACTTACTTTGACTTCCATATGCTCCGCGATCGACTTTAGGCAAACCTGCACGAACACGAAGTTGGTCTAAAGCATCAAAAACTGTTGCATCTGGTCCTGATTTTTCATTTTGAGCTTCTGCGTAGTTAAGTAAAACTTCAGCATAACGAATTAAAATAACATTAGCATAAGAATCAATTTGATCTCTATTAGATGTTGGATCTACTAATTTTCTAAAATTATATCCTGTTATTGACATATTAGATTTACCACTGCTCCAAGTAAACTTATATCCTCCTTCTTTTGTTAAAGCATTCCAAGGCGCTGTCTCAAATAATATAGAGGCATAAAAACGTGGATCACGATTTTTAAACTCCTTTACAAAATCAGCCTTATCCGCTTTTCCATAATTAGCAGCTCTTACTTCAGCACTCACAGGCTTGATGGATTCTCCCGTCTTAAAATTAACATAAAGATCAACTAAATTCTGTGTTGGTGTTAAAGAACTCCAGCCACCTACAGCACCTTCTCCTAGCAAGGTATTATTCAATTGAGATTGAGCGACACGAATATATTGTCTATCCAAAATCACTTCACTGTTACCTTCATTTTCAACCTGAAAGATACCTTCATAACTTCTAAGCCCTAATCGAAACTTTTTCTCATCATCAGCATTTTCAAAATCAACAAATTGCGCATAATTATCTTTTTTATTTAATTCTGATTCAGCACCAGCCTGAAATAATGCATACCCTAAGCCCATTACTTCCTTGGCTGTACGTGCTGCCTGCTCCCAATTATTCTCCATCAAATATAATCGCGATTGTAAAGCTAAAGCAGCACCTTTCGTAATCCTTCCCTTTTCAGAAGAGTATGATGCAGGCAATTTTGCTGAAACTTCTTGTAATTCCTTAAACAAGAAATCAAGTACTTCCTTCTTCGCAACGCGAGGAACATTAGATTCTTCCTTAGTCAAAACCTTAGTCACCAAAGGAATGTCTCCAAATTTCTCTACCATAGGGATATATAGATAAGCACGAATAAAACGAACTTCAGCTTTATAACGTTCTTTAAGCGTTTCATCCATGACAGCTTTATCTACATTTTCTAAAAAATAATTACATGTTCGGATTGGAATATAACTCCAACCTGCATCGATGTCTGCACCTAGTGAACCTGATGATATTGCTGTTGAAGCACTCTCCCATGGGTATTGAGCATGAACCAAATCTGAAGCTCCATCATCATACATACCATCAGATAGTTTTCCATAAATAGCGTTTACCGCTAATTTCACATCATTTTCGGTGCGCCAAAATTCTTCCTCAGGAACCTTGTTAACAGGCGTACGGTCTAAAAAATCTTTTGAACAGGCTCCAAATAACAGTGTAGTTGCTAATAAGGGATATAATATATGTCTTTTCATTGCTTTTCTATTAAAAATTAAAATTTAGCGGTTAAACCAACAGAAATTGTTTTCACACCCGGATAACTTGCTCTTCCCGAACCAGTTTCCGGATCAAAATCACCAAGACGTTTATCCGCCATAATAGTAAATGGGTTATTAGATGAAGCAAAGAAGCGTAATTGCGACATCTTGATATTACTCAACATTTCTTTAGGAAATGTATATCCGACCGTAATCGCACGAATTCTGAAATAGTTACCACTAAACAACCAAAAATCTGATGTTTTATAATTATGAGGAGCATCACCTGTCAATGTGATTCTCGGAAATGGAGCATCTGATACATTATTTTCTTCAGACCAACCGTTTGACCAGCTCTTCTTAATGTTAGCACCATTGAAGAAAGGAAAGGAAGCCTCATTATCCAAATAAGTTTTAACTCCACCAACTCCATAAGTCAACACATCAATATCGAAATTTTTATAGGCAGCTCTGAAATTAAACCCATAATTGAACCAAGGAACATCATTACCTAAGATTGTACGATCCTCTGCATCAATTTTATGATCACCATTGATATCTACATATCGGATATCTCCTAATTTTGGTGTACCGCCCATTGCTTCATAATTGACATTCTTTAGCTCTTCCGCATTGGTAAACAATCCATCAGATTTATAACCATAATAGTCACCAACTGACCCGCCTACACGATTGATGTAGTAACCGTCGGTGATTTCATTTACATCACCTAAAGAAAGTATGGTATTTTTAATCTTCGAGATATTTCCCGATACCGAATATGTAAATTCATCACCTACTTTACCATTGTAAGTCAATGCAATCTCAATTCCTTTATTTTGCGTAGTCCCTTGATTATAATATGGTGTGTGATCTTTATCAAATCCCGATGTAGACAAAGTTGCGGGCCTTAATAGTACATCCTCCGATTTTTTAACAAAATAATCAGCTACTAAATTAAACTTACCCCCTAAAAAAGTAGCGTCCAATCCAATATTCGACATCGTAACTTTTTCCCAGAGCGCAAGTCTATTAGCTCCATATTGCTGCTCTAATCCATCAACTGCTAATCCATCAAAGCTGTAAGCAGAATAACGATCCAAAAGGTTATAATAATTACCTATCGCAACTGCATCTTGATTGCCCAATGTCCCATAAGATCCTCTTAACTTTAATAAATCAATCCACTCCACATCCTGCATAAAAGATTCCTTATTGATATTCCAGCCGGCAGAGAAAGATGGGAAAATTGCTCTACGAACTTCCGGAGCAAATCGAGATGAGTAATCCATTCTCATGTTTGCTTCAAAGAGATACTTATCTTGGTACGAATAATTAAATCTGCCAAAAAAAGAGCGCAATGCCCACTCGTCTTGAGTTGTGCGGTTAGCAAGACCTTTATCATCTTTACTAATTTCGCCTGAACTACCGTTAATAATCGTTGATGCATCGTTGTTAACAAAATTTTGTCTACCTAAAAATGCTTCCCTGTATACATTTGACTCCTCAGAAGCACCAACAGTCGCTTTCGCATAATGATCTCCAAATCGACGCTCATAATTAATTGTTCCTTGCAACATCAACTCCTGACGTTTACCCCAAAATTCCTTTAGCTCATTGATTGCATTTACAGTAGAGGCCATGGGTTGTTTCGTAATGAAATTTATAACAGGATCTGTACGATTTATAAAATCAAAAGAATTTGTATTGGTATATTTCAAAGATATAGCCCCATCAATTGATAAACCTTTAAGCGGAGTTAAGGATGCGTTGGCAGCCATTTGTAAATAATTATCTCTATTATTACCCCTTCCACCTTCAGTAATGGCGCGCAATTGATTGTTTTTTGCAATTGTCGCGTTAGCAGCTCCATTTGAGATTGACCCCCAAGAACCATCTGATTGACGTATGGAAGTAAAAGGCAGTGCTCTACCCATCTCAACCCAGCTTATAGCACTACCATTACGATCATAATCTTGCTTTAAAAAAGAAACATTTGTGTTAAATGTTAACAAATCCTTGATAACGGTTGTATTGGTATTCAATTTCATGTTAATACGATCCTGTTTTCGGCCAGGTACTAAAGATTCTTGATCAAAATAGTTTAAGCCAAGATAGTAGTTTGTAATTTTTCCAGGAGCATTTACATTCAATCCAAAATCACGCTGAGGAGCAGAACCTCTCAAAACCTCTTTATACCAATCATTATTAGGATAATAATCAGGATCGGTTTGATTTTTAAATTTATCAATAACCTCTTGCTTAAATGTAGGAGCTTTTCCCGCATTTACCATCGCCTTATTATGCAGTTCGGCATAACCTACAGCATCAGCATATTCTGGTAAATAAGTTGCACTTTGAAACCCGTAGTTTGCATTAAAACCGACGACAGCTCGGTCACCGCCACCACGCTTAGTCGTTACTAAAATAACACCATTAGCTGCCCGAGAGCCATATAGTGATGCTGAAGCAGCATCTTTCAAAACGGACATACTATTGATATCATTTGGACTCAATGCCGAAAATTCTGCACTAGTTGCTGGAATTCCATCAATAATAAACATCGGGGAAGGTGAACCTAAATTAGTTCTACCACGTACAGTTATTCCTCCAGAATTACTTGACGCGCCCGTACTTGAAGATTTCCCTACCTCACCTGGTCTACTCAAGACTGTCACGCCTGGTGATATACCTTGCAAAGCATTCTGTAATGAAGTTACAGGTCTATCTGCCAATTGCTTAGGGGTAATTGTTGCTACAGAACCTGTTAAATTTGCTTTCTTTTGGGTACCAAAAGCTACGATAACAACTTCATCTAATGCCGTATTTGAAGATGTTAATGAAATATTCAGATTTCCACCGGTATAAACCACCTCCTTGGGCTCGTATCCCACAATATTAAAAATAAGTATTTTACCTGTTTCTGCATTTAATTCAAATCCTCCCGCAGCATTAGTTGCCGTAGCATTACTTGTACCTTTCTCAGTAATAGTTACACCCGACAACTGATTTCCTTTGTCATCTGTAACATTACCCTTAACTTTAATTTTTTGTGCAAAAGTTGCACTCATAACTAAAGACAAAGCACAAGAAAGTATGGTAGCTCTTCTTTTCATAGGTTAATTTAATAATTGTAAATAATGATTTTATATTGTATTTAAGTCAGTTGTTTACTATTTGTAAACACAATATTAAATCTATATTATCGAAAAAAAAAGAGCAAAAATCGAACAATCGATTGCATATATTGCTTAGACAACTTTATTAAAAAAGCAATAAGTACTACATATAAATTGACTAATAATCAGTAAAACATTAATTATCAAACTCTTTAGATTGAAAATAATATTCAAATAAAGAAAAATGAATCCCATTCATTAAAAAAAGAATCTTTGTAACAATTACAGGATTAAATGAATGGTATTGGGAAGGGGGTGGAAAAAATAAAAGAGGTTCCAATGTCCGAAATTCAAGAGCAAAATACAGAATATCTTGAGCTAGCCGTTCATGATGTGAAAAAAGCCCTGTATGTATTGGAGGAAGTCCTTAAGTTTACTAATTTTAAAGTAGTAGAAGAGGGACGTTTCCGCATCTATGAAACAGGAATCTCTCAAGCAGAAATTTCTAAAACCCTGATTTTAAATGGGGTCATGATTGAAGAACTCAGTAAGAAGAACCATTCACTAGAAGACTATTTCTTAACAATTATTAATGGGGGCGGTATTAGTGCGTAAATTAAT
>Ga0256901_1000904_pt1 | contig 15618 bp, 17 predicted proteins | sample MC6MC0689MT_FD_190200 | JGI IMG/M metagenome (GOLD analysis project Ga0256901, IMG submission 190200) | Metatranscriptome of enriched soil aggregate microbial communities from Iowa State University, Ames, United States - MC6-MC0689-MT... | ecosystem: Environmental > Terrestrial > Soil >... | reverse complement strand
TTTTTCGATCCGCGAGCTTTTATGAATGGTCCGTTCGGGTTGGATCGCTCGATCCACTGGTGCCAATGGCTGCGGCCGGAAAACATGGAAGCAGCGTGCTGCAGCGCGCTTCCCGGGCCTGCCCCAATGGGCTGCAGCCAACAGCCTGGCAAGCGCGGTGCACCCGGAGCGTCAGAGCACTGATGGTGCTGCAGCCGTTGCTGCCTGGGCTGTGGGATGGTGTTCACGGCCTTTGGCGGCTGCGGAATCAGGTGTGCTTGGCCTATCCTTCCACGGATGGAAAATGAAATCCGCAGCAAGGCAGGCCAGCGCAGGGCACTGGTGTTTGGTGGCAGTGGCCAGATTGGCGAACCCTTGTTGGCGCAGCTGCTGGCGGCCGGTTGGGAAGTGACCGCAGTGTCGCGGCAGGCCCACGTCGATACCCCGGGCGTGCATTGGGTGCAGGCCGATCTCTACGGGTTCTGGCGGGATGGCCAGGCATTCGATGCCGTGCTCAGTTGTGGGCCGCTGGACAATTTCGCGCGTTGGTACGCCGGTTCCGATATCCGCAGCCCCCGCGTCGTGGCGTTCAGCTCGACCAGTGCCGAGGTCAAGCAGGATTCGGCCGAGCCCGCCGAGCGCGATGTTGCACGCCGTCTGCAGGAGGCCGAGCAGTTGCTGTTCGCCACCGCTGCCGAGCGCGGTGTTGCAGCCACCGTACTGCGACCGACCCTGATCTACGGCGCTGGCCGCGACAAGACCCTCACTTCGATCGCGCGCATGGCGCTGCGTACCCGGGTATTGGTGCTGCCTACCTGCGCCAAGGGCCTGCGTCAGCCGGTGCATGTGGAAGACCTGGCCAAGGCCGTGTTGCAGGTGCTGCCTGCCGCCATCAGTCACGGGCAGGCCTATGCACTCGGTGGTGGTGAGGTGCTGCGCTACAACCTGATGGTGCGACGGGTGTTGGCGACGTTGCGGCCCCGGCCTCTGTTGGTACGGGTGCCCACGCCGTTGTTCCTGTGGGCGCTGCGCAAGGCGCATGGCAAAGGGCGCCTGCTGGGCATGAACGAGGCGGTGCTGGAGCGCATGCGCGACACGCTGGCCTTCGACATCGCACCGGCGCAGCGTGATTTCGGCTACGCGCCGCGTGCATTCGTGGTGCAGGCCGAGATGTTCGCAGCCGCCGGCGACGACAGCGACGATCACCTCTCAGTGAGCTGAGCGGTTGCGGACCGGCCCTGTGCGCACGGTCCGCAGGTGTTCAATAGCGCCAGCCGAACTGCCGGAACAGCTTGGACAGCACCCAGATCGGGCCGATCAGCAGGTAGGTCAGGTCGGTGAGGAAGCTCGGCCGGCGCCCCTCGATCTTGTGGCCGATGAACTGCGCTATCCACGCCACCACGAACACGCCGATGGCGAGGTAGAGCAACGTCTGGATGCCGAGCCGGTCTTCCAGCAGCCGGCAGATGCAGCCAAACACGAAGAAGATGATCAGCATGCCGATGCCCAGCGGGCGTGACAGGCGGTTGTAATAAGCCCAGGTGCCGAACATGGCGAATGCGGCCCAGATGCCGTGCTGGAACCACGGCACCAAAGGCGGGATGCACCACAGCAGGGCGATGACCGACCACAGGATCGCGGGCACCGCGATGACGTGGATGGCCTGGTTGGTGTGGTTGACGTGATCGCCGGAATAGCTGGCGAAGTAACGATCCACCGGTCGCGCGATACTCATTCCAGCTACCCTCCCAGGTTGACCGGCAGAGCATAGCGCGGCTTCCCTACGGATGCGCACGGTGGCCGTGCGCATCCGTGACCAAGGCAGCAGGATCAGTCGATGCGGATGCCGGCCAGCTTGTCCAGCGCCTCGGCGTACTTGGCGCGGGTGCGTTCGATCACCTCGGCCGGCAGTGCCGGGCCCGGCGCGGTCTTGTCCCAGTCCAGCGTTTCCAGGTGGTCGCGCACGAACTGCTTGTCGTAGCTCGGCGGGCTGATGCCCACCTGGTATTCGTCGGCCGGCCAGTAACGCGAGGAGTCCGGGGTCAGCATCTCGTCCATGATGTACAGGCGACCATCGGCGTCAGTACCGAACTCGAACTTGGTGTCTGCCAGCAGGATGCCGCGCTCGGCCGCGTACTCGGCGGCGAACTTGTAGATGCGCAGGGTGGCATCGCGCACTTTTTCGGCCATGTCGGCGCCAACCGCCTTGACCATCGCGTCGAAGTCGATGTTCTCGTCGTGGTCACCGACCGCCGCCTTGGTGGACGGGGTGAAGATGGCTTCGGGCAGCTTCTCGGCCTGCTGCAGGCCGTCGGGCAGGGCGATGCCGCTGATCTTGCCGGTGCGCTGGTAGTCCTTCCAGCCGCTGCCGATCACGTAACCGCGGGCAATCGCCTCGACAGGCACCGGCTTGAGCTTCTTGGTCACCACTGCGCGCTTGGCGTACAGCGCCGCGTCCACGCCTTCGGGCAGCACGCTGGCCACATCGATGCCGGTCAGGTGGTTGGGCATCAGGTGCGCGGTCTTGGCGAACCAGAAGTTGGACACCTGGCACAGCATTTCGCCCTTGCCGGGGATCGGGTCGGGCAGCACCACGTCGAACGCCGACAGGCGATCGGTGGCGACCATCAACAGGTATTCGCCCGGGGGGGTTCCGGCCGGCAGGCGTTCGCGCGGGATATCAAACACATCACGCACCTTGCCGCGATGGCGCAAGGGCAGGCCGGGAAGATCGGATTGCAACAGCGTGGTCGGCACGGGCACTCCTGGGACTTGGCAATGAATGCCGCCGGCTTGGAGGACCCGGGTCTGGAGGACCCGCAGGGCCCGCGGCTGGTCGGCGGGCGGCCTAGTGTACGGCCGGATTGGGCCGCTGTGGCATAAAATGCGCGTCTTGATTGTCCACAGGCCATTCACCCACCCATGCGCTGGTACGGAAAACTGTTCGGCTTCATCGCCGGGGCCCTGCTTTTCAGGCCCAACCCCTTGTTTGGCGGGATAATTGGCCTGTTGCTGGGGCATGCCTTCGACAGCGACTGGTTCAAGCTGGGCAAGGACCTGCCGTACCGTGAGCTGGGGGTCACCCGCGACGCCACCGATGCCGAGATCGACCTGGCCTACCGCCGCCTGATGTCCCAGTACCATCCCGACAAAGTGGCCGGCGCCGCCCCCGAGCTGCGCGCCCAGGCCGAGAAGAAGGCACGGCAGATCAACGCCGCCTACGACCGCATCAAAACCCTGCGTAAGCGCTGAAAGGCTCCGTCATGTCCAACTGCATCATCGCCCCGTCCATTCTCTCGGCCAATTTCGCCAAGCTCGGCGAGGAGGTCGACAACGTGTTGGCCGCTGGCGCCGATTGGGTCCATTTCGACGTGATGGACAACCACTACGTGCCCAACCTGACCATCGGCCCGATGGTCTGCCAGGCCCTGCGCAAGCATGGCGTCACCGCGCCGATCGACGTGCACCTGATGGTTGAGCCGGTCGACCGCATCGTGCCGGACTTCGCCGAGGCCGGTGCCAGCATCATCAGCTTCCACCCGGAAGCCAGCCGCCACGTGCACCGCACCATCCAGCTGATCAAGTCGCACGGCTGCAAGGCCGGCCTGGTGCTGAACCCGGCAACCCCGGTCGAGGTGCTGGACTGGGTGCTGGAAGACCTGGACCTGGTGCTGCTGATGTCGGTCAACCCGGGTTTCGGCGGCCAGGCCTTCATCCCCTCGACCCTGGACAAGCTGCGTGCAGTGCGGGCGATGATCGACAAGCTCGGCAAGCCGGTGCTGCTGGAAGTGGACGGCGGCGTAAAGGCTGACAACATCGGTGAGATCGCTGCTGCCGGTGCCGATGCCTTCGTTGCCGGTTCGGCCATTTTCAATGCGCCCAGCTACGCCGAGATGATCAGTAAGATGCGCGGCAATGTCGCTGCGGCGCGAGGCTGAGTGATGAGCGCGGCTGAAGTGCAGATCCGTCCGGCGCTTGCTGATGATGCAGGCCTTATCCTGCACTTCATCCGCGAGCTGGCCATTTACGAGAAAGCCGAATCCTCGGTGCAGACCGATGAGGCTGGCATTCGCGCCAGCCTGTTTGCTGCTGATGCGAAGGCGCAGGCGCTGATCTGCGAACGCGACGGCAAGGCAATTGGTTATGCCGTGTTCTTCTACAACTACTCGACCTGGTTGGGCCGCAACGGCATCTACCTGGAAGACCTGTACGTCAGCCCGGAAGCGCGTGGCAGCGGTGCCGGCAAGGCCTTGCTGCAGCACATCGCCAAGCTGGCGGTGGAGCAGGGCTGCGGTCGTTTCGAATGGTCGGTGCTGGATTGGAACACGCCGGCGATCGAGTTCTACAAAGCCGCCGGTGCGGTGGCGCAGGACGAATGGACGGTCTACCGCCTGCAAGGTGAAGCGCTGCACAAGTTCGCCAAAGGCGACTGAACTGTAGTGCCGAGCCATGCTCGGCAGAGGCTCCACCGACAATGCCAAGGTAGTGCCGAGCCATGCTCGGCAGAGGCTTTTGGCACAGCAATCCAGTGCCGGGATTTTTGTAGTAGCGGCGTAAGCCGCGAAGCTACAGCAAGATCAGAAGCGGTGAAGCCAACCCCTCCCCAACCCTCCCCTTCGCTATGCGAAAGGGAGGGAGCAGGTAGTTCCGAGCCATGCTCGGCAGAGGCTTCACCGGTGATCTTCGAAACCCCGGTAATGCGCCAGCCGAGCACGGCTCGGCTCTACAGGTGAAGCAAAAAAAAAGCCGCGACGTCACCGTCGCGGCCGGGGAATCATCGGAGGCTGATCCTGCCTCCATCCATCGTCCTTGCTATGGCCTTCCATTTTCCGGATGCGCTGTGACAACGCGGTGACATTCACCTGCCTGCAGCAATCCACTTGCTAGGCTGCGCGCCTTCAATGGAGAACCCCATGCACGCAGCGCCTTGTTACCTGATCCTCAACGGCAAATCCGCCGGCGACGACGCCGTGCGTGAAGCGGTGGCGCAGTTGCGTGGGCAAGGGCAGGACCTCAAGGTGCGGGTGACCTGGGAAGCCGGCGACGCCGAGCGCTATGTGCGCGAAGCCATCGCCGCGCAGGCGCAACTGCTGATTGCCGGTGGCGGCGATGGCACCTTGAGCGAAGTCGCCGAGGCGATGGCGCATATGGAACAGGACGCAATCCGACTGCCGGCCTTGGCCTTGTTGCCGTTGGGCACCGCCAATGATTTCGCCACCGCTGCCGGTATTCCCGCCGAACCGCTGCCGGCATTGCAGCTGCCCGCGCGCACGCCGGCGCGGTGCATCGATCTGCTGCGCGTCGAAGGCGATGGCAAGGTGCATTGGTGCGCCAACCTGGCCAGTGGCGGCTTTGGCACCGAAGTAACGGTGGAAACCCATGAGGGCTTGAAGAAGATGCTTGGTGGGCTGGCCTACGTGATCACCGGGATCGGCAAACTGGGGCGGATCGAGCCGATCCAGGCGCGGATCCACGGCGAGGGTTTCATGTGGCAGGGCGGTTTCATCGCGCTTGGTATCGGCAATGGTCGCCAGGCCGGAGGCGGCCAGCAGCTATGCCCCGATGCGCTGTTGGATGACGGCCTGCTGGACCTGACCGTCATCCCGGAGCTGTCCGGCGAACTGATGGCCACCCTTGGTACCTTGTTCAGCGAAGGCAAGCATGCCGCACTGGAGCAGGTGGCTGAACGCGCCCGCCTGCGCGAGTTGTGGATAGAGGCTGCGCAGCCGCTCACCTTGAATCTGGACGGCGAGCCGCTGCAGGCCCGGCGCTTCCACATCCAGTGCGTGGCCGGGCGGGTACGCATGCATCTGCCGGTGGAAACACCGCTGCTGGGCGGCTGAATCGTTGCCGCTGCAAGCATCTGACCATGTTGCGGATGCACACCGGGCGCTGTTCTTGCGGTAAAGTTGCCCGGTGCCCATTCTGACGACCAAGCGTTCCCTTTCTTCCGCTCGCCGCTGGTGGCGATGGTGGCCCGTTGCCGTCGTCCGTACCGCCACCGTCGATTCCCGGAAGGAAAGCCGTCTTGATCACGCAAGAGCAGTTCCAGCAGCTGGCCGCTGAAGGCCACAGCGCACACCCGCATAATTTCGTACCCGTCGTCCGCGAAGTGCTGTCCGACCTGGACACGCCGCTCTCGGTCTACCTGAAGCTAGCCGACGGCCCGTATACCTATCTGTTTGAATCCGTCGAAGGCGGTGAGCGTTTCGGGCGCTATTCCATCATCGGTATGCCCGCGCGCCGCATTTACAGCTTCCGTGGCCACACGCTGGAAGTCAGTGAACTGGGCGAAGTCGTCGAGCGCCGCGAGGTGGCTGATCCCTTGGCCGAGGTGGAGGTGCTGCGCAAGCAGTACTCGGTACCGCAGCTGGAAGGCCTGCCGGGCTTCACCGGCGGCCTGGTCGGCTGGTTCGGCTTCGAGTGCATCCAGTACATCGAGCCGCACCTGGGCGCGGGCGAAAAGCCTGATGAGCTGGGTACACCCGACATCCTGCTGATGCTGTCCGAAGAGCTGGCGGTGTTCGACAACCTCAAGGGCCGCCTGTACCTGATCGTGCACGCTGATCCGGCGCAGCCGCAGGCCTGGGCACGCGCAAACCGTCGCCTCGATGAGCTGGCCCACCGCCTGCGTCAGGGGGGTGCTGGCTACCCGCAGTCGCAGGTATCCGATGCCATCGATGAGCAGGATTTCCAGTCCTCGTTCACCCGCGAGGAATACCACGCGGTGGTGCGCAAGGCGCAGGAATACGTGCATGCCGGCGATATATTCCAGGTGGTTCCGAGCCAGCGCCTGCGCGTGCCGTTCCGCGCGCGGCCGATCGATGTCTACCGCGCGCTGCGCGCGTTGAATCCGTCGCCGTACATGTATTTCATCGATGTCGGCGGCACCCAGGTGGTCGGCTCCTCGCCGGAGATCCTGGCGCGGCTGCGCGATGGCATCGTCACCGTGCGTCCCATCGCCGGCACCCGCCCGCGCGGCGCCACGCCGGAACTGGACAAGGCACTGGAAGTCGAGCTGCTGGCCGATCCCAAGGAGCGTGCCGAGCATGTGATGCTGATCGACCTCGGTCGCAATGACGTGGGCCGCGTCTCCGAACCGGGCACGGTCAAGGTGGGCGAGCAGTTCGTGATCGAACGCTACAGCCACGTCATGCATATCGTCAGCGAAGTCACCGGCACCTTGAAGGCCGGCCTGAGCTACAGCGATGTGATGCGCGCGACCTTCCCGGCTGGCACCGTCAGCGGTGCGCCGAAGATCCGCGCGCTGGAAATCATCCGCGAGCTGGAACCGGTCAAGCGCAATGTCTATTCCGGCGCGGTCGGCTACATCGGCTGGAACGGCGATGCCGATACCGCCATCGCCATCCGCACTGCGGTGATCCAGGACGGTTACCTCTACGTGCAGGCCGGCGGCGGCGTGGTCTACGACTCCGATCCCGATGCCGAATGGCAGGAAACCATGAACAAGGGCCGCGCGCTGTTCCGTGCGGTGGCGCAGGCGGCGAAGGGTTTGTGATGCACTTCGTGCCGGCTCCTGATTGCAGTGCCTTGCAGGTTCGAGACGATGTCTGACTTCACCAAGGAGATGGGTTGATGCGCCAGATACTGCCGCGTGCGTTGGTTCTGCTGTTGTCGCTGATTCCATTGGCTGTGATGGCGCAGGCCAACAGCCTTCCATCGCAACCGCATCTGCTGGTGAAGGGGCAGGCGCAGCGTGAGGTTGTGCCTGACCAGTTCGCTATCAACGTGACGCTGCGCTCGATAGACAAGGATCCGGCCCTTGCCCGCGAACGTGCGCAGGCCAACGCGGCGCAGGTGCTGGCCGCGTTCAAGGCGCAGCATGCGTTGAACGACAGCGTGCAGGCATCAGCATTGAGCATCAGCCCGGAGTACCGGTACGAGAACAATGCGCAGGTGTTTGCCGGCACCAAGGTCGAGCGTTCGCTGTCTGCCCGGTTTGCTTCGTTGGAGGAAGTACGCCGCTTGCTCGGCAGCTTGAAGACCAGCGAAGAGTTGCAGGTATCGGGTATCACCACCAGCTTCAAGGATGAGGCCGCCGTGCGGGCCGAGTTGAAGCGCCAAGCCGCGCAACAGACACGGGACACGGCGCAGAAGCTGGCTGATTCCTATGGAGTACGCCTGGGCGGGCTGTACACCATTTCCGAAGTAGCACCGAATTTCGCTTACGGTATTCAGGCGGGGACGTGGCCGGGAGCGGGCGGTTCACGGGGCCTGCCAGCGCCACCAGTGCCTCCTGTCGACATACAGGCTAATGCTCGCTCGGCTGATGGCTTCCTCGCTGAATCGCTCGAAGCCGGCAGCATCACACTTTCCGAAAACGTCTACGCGATCTTCCTGATCGCCCAATGAGTTCCTGACCATGCTGTTGATGATCGACAACTACGACAGCTTCACCTTCAACCTCGTGCAATACCTGCAGATGCTGGGCGCCGAAGTGAAGGTGGTGCGCAATGACGCGATGAGCGTCGCCGAGATCGCCGCGCTCAAGCCGTCGCACATCGTGGTATCGCCCGGCCCGAAGACGCCGAACGAAGCCGGTGTGTCGCTGGAGGTGATTCGCCAGCTCGGCCCCAGCATTCCGCTGTTCGGTGTGTGCCTGGGCCATCAGGCCATCGGCCAGATCTATGGTGGTGACGTGATCCGTGCCAGCAACATCATGCATGGCAAGGTCTCGCCGATCCGGCATGAAGGCAAGGGCGTGTTCGCTGGCCTGCCGGACCGCTACGAGGCCACCCGCTACCACTCGCTGGTGGTGGACAAGAACACGCTGCCGGCGGCGCTGGAAATCACCGCCTGGACCGAGAATCCGGACGGTTCGATGGAGGAGATCATGGGCCTGCGTCATCGTGAGTATCCGGTTGAAGGCGTGCAGTTCCATCCCGAATCCATCCTCACCCAGCACGGCCACGCGCTGATGAAGAACTTCCTGGACCGCACATGTTGATCGAGCCGAGCCAGCTGCTGTTGTTCATGCTCGCGGGCTGGTTGTTGAACCTGACGCCGGGCCCGGATGTGCTGTACATCATCAGCCGCTCGCTGCGCGGTGGCCGTCGCGCCGGATTTGCCGCCATCGCCGGCATCAGCGCCGGCTGTCTGGTGCATGTGGCGCTGGCGTCGCTGGGCTTGGGCATGCTGCTGGCGACCTCGGCAACGCTGTTCACCGTGATCAAGTGGATCGGCGCGGCCTATCTGCTGTGGGTGGGCGTGCGCCTGCTGCGCAACACCGGTGAGTCGACCTTGCAGGCCGATATCGCCGCCAGCAGCGGCAGTGCCGGTTCGTGGTGGCAGGTATTCGCCGGCGGCTTCCTGACCAATGTGTTGAACCCGAAGGTGGTGCTGTTCTTCCTGGCGTTTCTGCCGCAGTTCATCGCGCCCTCGGTGCAGAACAAGCCGTTGGCGTTCGCGCTGCTGGGCCTGATCTTCATGGTCAATGCGCTGCCGATCAATGCGGCTTACGTGTTGGCGGCCGATCGTGTGCGCAGCAGCCGTTGGGCTGCGCGTGGCATGCAGTGGCTGGACAAGCTGGCCGGCGTGCTGTTCATCGGCTTCGGCCTGCGTCTGGCGCTTACCGCGAGGCCGACGCCGTGAGCCTGGAAGATTTCCGCCTGTTCGTGGTGATGCTTGGTGGCCGCCATGCGCGTGCCAATACCGAGGTGCATGACGTGGTGTTCGCCGTTGGTCTCGGCATCGAGCACACCTATCCGCAGCTGCGCCAGCAGTGGTTCGGCGAGGCTGCAGGCCTGCATCTGGATTCGTGGATGACGGTCGATGGCGTCGAAGACTGGCAGGTGCGCATCTGCGATGACGCGCCTGCGGCCGACGCGCCGAGCTTGTTCTTCGTCAACCTCGGCGGCTACGTTGAAGGCGAGTTCGGCGAGGCCCACAGCTATCTGCTGGTGGTCGCTGCCAATGCAGTCGAAGCCAAGCGCAAGGCGCTGGCGCAGGCAGAAGCGCAGTGGATCAAGCCGCACCGCGACGCCCTGCTGGAAGTGGACAGCTGCCTGCCGGTCGGGCCGATCGGCGGCCTGCACGTGCAGTTGCGCCGAGGCGCACACGCCGGCATCCACAGCCAAAGCGACTACATCGTTATTTCCTGATTTCTGGAGTTGTCATGACCATCACCGCGCAGGAAGCCCTGCAACGCACCATCGAGCACCGCGAGATCTTCTTCGACGAGATGGTCGACCTGATGCGGCAGATCATGCGTGGCGAAATCTCGCCGACCATGACCTCGGCCATCCTCACCGGCCTGCGCGTGAAGAAGGAAACCGTCGGCGAGATCGCCGGTGCCGCCACGGTGATGCGCGAGTTCGCGCGCCCGGTGCAGGTTGCCGACAAGACCCATCTGGTCGACATCGTCGGCACCGGTGGCGATGGTTCGCATACCTTCAACATCTCCACCTGCTCGATGTTCGTAGTCGCTGCTGCTGGTGCCAAGGTCGCAAAGCATGGCAACCGAAGCGTGTCGTCGAAATCCGGCAGCGCCGATGCGGTGGAAGCGCTGGGCGCGGTGATCGAGCTGCAGCCCGAGCACGTGGCACAAGCCATCGAACAGACCGGCATCGGTTTCATGTTCGCGCCCATGCACCACCCGGCAATGAAGGTGGTCGCGCCGGTACGCCGTGAAATGGGTGTGCGCACCATCTTCAACATCCTCGGCCCGCTGACCAATCCGGTCGGCGCCACCAATATCCTGATGGGCGTGTTCCATCCGGATCTGGTCGGCATCCAGGCACGCGTACTACGCGAGCTGGGCGCTGAGCGTGCGCTGGTGGTGTGGGGCCGCGACAACATGGATGAAATCTCGCTGGGCGCTGGCACCCTGGTTGGCGAACTGCGAGACGGCAAGGTGCGCGAGTATGAGATTCATCCGGAAGATTTCGGCATCGCCATGTCGGCCAGCCGCAACCTCAAGGTGGAGAACCCGGAGGAGTCCATCGCCATGCTGCGCGCGGTGTTGGACAACCAGCCGGGCCCGGCCAACGATATCGTCGCGCTCAATGCCGGCGCCGCGCTGTATGTGTCCGGCGTCGCCGACAGCATTGCCGATGGCCTGGCCCGCGCCCGCGCGGTGATTGCCGATGGCAGCGCCCGTGTGCGCATGCAGCAGTACGTCGCCACCAGCCGCGCCTTGGTCGGCAATCCCTGATAATCCCCCAATCACCTGCGTCAGCAACGCCCGTCTTCCAGGAAGCAGATCCATGAGCGATATCCTCAACACCATCCTCGCCCGCAAAGTGCAGGAGGTGGCCGAGCGCAGCGCCCGCGTGCCGCTGGCCGAGTTGAAGGCGCGCCTGGCCGATGCCTCGCCGGTACGCGGCTTTGCCAATGCGTTGAACGCGGCGATCGCCAACGGCGACCCGGCGGTGATTGCCGAGGTCAAGAAGGCCAGCCCGTCCAAGGGCGTGATCCGCCCGGACTTCCACCCGGCCGATATCGCGGTGAGCTACGAATTCGGCGGCGCCAGCTGCCTGTCGGTGCTCACTGACGTGGATTTCTTCCAGGGCGCAGACGCCTACCTGCAGCAGGCCCGCGAAGCCTGCACGCTGCCGGTGTTGCGCAAGGATTTCGTCATCGACCCCTACCAGGTGGTCGAGGCGCGCGTGCTGGGCGCTGACTGCATCCTGCTGATCGTCTCGGCGCTGGACGACCGCCAACTGGCCGAGCTGTCCGACCTGGCGATGCAGCTGGGCATGGACGTGCTGGTCGAAGTGCACGACATCGACGAGCTGGAACGTGCCATCCAGGTGCCGGTGCCGCTGGTCGGCATCAACAACCGCAACCTGCGCACCTTCGAAGTCTCGCTGGAAAACACGCTGTCGATGAAGGACGCAGTGCCGCGCGACCGCCTGCTGGTCACCGAAAGCGGCATCATGGGCCCGGCTGACGTGGCCCTGATGCGCAATGCCGGGGTCAATGCCTTCCTGGTCGGCGAGACCTTCATGCGTGTGGAAGAGCCGGGCGAGGGCCTGCGTCAGCTATTCTTCCCAGCATGACTGATCCCTACCCGAACCCGCGTGACGACGCGCAACTGGTCGTCTTTGACTTCGATCACACGCTGTACGACGGCGATTCCGGCAGCCACCTGTTCGCCTGGCTGATCAAGCGCAATCCGCTGCGGCTGCTGGTGGCCATCCTCGCCACGCCGCTGCTGGGGCCGTTGGTGGCGATGCTGCCCACGCGGCGCTTCGGCATCTCCGGTTATGTCTGGATCGCCACCTTCGGACTGCACCAGGCACGTGAGTTCAACAAGGTGATCGACCAGTACGTGCTCAAGCACGAGGACGAGATCCGCCAGCACCTGTTGCCGCATGCCCTGCAGGTATTCGCCGCGCACCGTCGTGCCGGTGACCGGGTGGTCGTGGCCACCGGCGCGCCGCCGGAGCTGGCCCGCGCCATCCTCGCCTTCGTGGCCGAGCAGGGCGTGCCGGTGATCGGCAGCGAAGTCGGCCGGCGCATGGGCGCGATGGGCGCCACCCGCCACTGCCACAACGAAGAAAAGATGCGCATGCTGCGCGAGCGCGGCTACGGCGACATCGCCATCGCCTACTCGGACAGCACCGCTGACCTGCCGCTGCTCAAGGCCGCCAAGGCCCCGGTGGTGGTGAACCCCAAGCATTCGCGGGTGGAGTACTTCGGCAAGGTATTGCCGGCCGGCACCCCGATCCTCAATTGGGGCTGCCCGGGACGCGGCGGCAAGCCGCTGCGGCAGTAATCTAGCCGGAGCCAGCATCCCTTCTCCCGCAAGCGGGAGAAGGTGCCCGGAGGGCGGATGAGGGGGCTTTTAAGGCTTTAAGGCAAAAGCTGCCCTCACCCCAACCCCTCTCCCGTGAACGGGAGAGGGGCTATAGCAGCTCGCCTCATGCCCCTCAAGCACTCCGCAGCTTCACCACCGCCATTCCAATCTGGAACAGGCTGATCGACAGCACCAGCACGCCGACGGCGATCAACACCCAGCGCTCCTTGACACGCTTCACCAGCAGGGCCGCTACCGGCGCGGCCATCATCCCGCCGACCAGCAGGCCGGCGACGATGGACAGGTGCTGCAGGCCCATCGATAGCAGGAAAGTGGCCGAGATCGATAGCGTGACCACGAACTCGGCCGCGTTTACCGAGCCGATCGTGGTGCGCGCCTGACCGCCACGGGCCAGCAGGGTGGAGGTGGCCACCGGTCCCCAGCCGCCACCGCCGGTGGCGTCCAGCAGGCCGGCAAAGAAGCCCAGCACCGGCACCCGCTTCACTTCCTGCTTGGCGGCGAACCGTCCCGCGGCGCGGGCCAGGATGAAGATCGCCAGCACCAGCAGATAGAGATAGATGAAGGGCCGCACCACGTCGCCGGGCAGCTGGGTCAGCACGTAGGCGCCGATCGCCCCGCCAACCGCGCCGGGTACGGCCAGGCGCAGGAACAGGCGTTTGTCGACGTTGCCAGCCACCAGGTGGGAGACCCCGGAGGCACCGGTTGTGAACACTTCGGCGGTATGGATGCTGGCACTGACCGCCGCCGGCGGTAGCCCCATGCTCAGCAGTACTGAGGAGGAAATCAGCCCGAACGCCATCCCCAGCGCACCGTCCACCAACTGCGCGCCGAGGCCGATCAGGATGAACCAGTAAAATTCGTTGCCAAATTCCATTTCCCAAGCCTGCGGGCCGGGGCAGGGCAGGTCAAGGAAAGCTGCATCGGTAAGTAATGGTTGGCGTGAATCCTGACCTATATCAGCGTCGAACGGCCGCTAATTTGCAGCTATGTCGGTTAAGTGGTCATTGGCGGCGCCATTCGGTATCGCGGCCGCGGTTGGTATCGAGCACCGTCCAACCAAGATGTTCGCACTGCCGAAAGAGATTTTTGGCGCCGACAGGCACCACACTTCAACAGCGTGGCCCCGGTAAGCGCAGCCACCCGCGCGAAGAGTCCCCAGTGCGCGTGGCTTGCCCGGGCTGCCAGATCGCAGGGAGCGGGCTGTCCCGAGGTAAATCAAGCCGGATAGCCCCCTTGGTAAAGGGGGCGCGCCGACAGGCGTGGAAATGGGGGGCTGATGAGCCGTGACCCATGGTTTGCTCGGCAAACCGTGGGGCTGATACGTGGATACGTATCAGCGCGGATGCTACCGCGTCCCGTACAGGACCACCGTCTTGCCGCGGGCGTGCAGCAGGCCATCGGCCTGCAGCTTCTTCAGCACGCGGCCGGCCATTTCGCGCGAGCAGCCCACCAGGCGGGCGATTTCCTGCCGCGAGACGCGCAGCTGGGTGCCCTGTGGGTGGCTCATCGACTCCGGTTCCTTGGACAGGTCGTGCAGGGTGCGCACGATGCGGTCGGTGACGTCCAGGAAGGCCAGGCGGCTGGCCTTGCGGCTGGTGTGCAGCAGGCGCCGCGAGATCTGCGAGCCGATCGCGTACAACAGCTTGGGGGCGTCGGTGGACAGTGGGCCCAGGAACAATTGGTGCAGGCGCTCGTAGCTGATCTCGGCCAGTTCACACGGGGTCCGGGTGCGCAGGATGACTTCACGCTTTTCCGAGTCGATGAACAGGCCCATTTCGCCGACGAACTCGCCGGAACCGAAGTAGCCCAGCACCAGTTCGCGGTCGTCATCCTCCTCGGCGATGATGCTGACCGAGCCGCTGATCACGTAATACATGGTCCCGGCGGGGTCGCCAGGGCGGAACACGTCGGTCCGGGCCGGATAGCGGCGGCGGTGGCTGTGGGCCAGAAACCGATCGATGGTAGCGATGTCCAGCGCCAGCGGGCTGGAGGCGAGACGCACGTTTGACACGGTGTTGGCGTTCCCTGGGCTCATGATGGCGTTCACAGTTTGGATGAACTTGCTTAATGGGCAAGCTTAACGACGCCGATCATAAGGGGCAAACCGGCATAACGGGGGTAAGTATCACAGGGGGGCACTTTGCCCCATAATTCCCCCTTTCCCACCATTTACAGGATCGACCGCCGTGGTCAAGCCGTTGCCTCGCCTGAGGTTGCAAGGATTCAACAACCTCACCAAGGCCTTGAGCTTCAACATTTATGACGTCTGCTATGCGCGTACTGAAGAAGAGCGCCAGCGTTATATCGAGTACATCGACGAGGAATACAACGCCGATCGACTCACGCAGATCCTCACCGATGTGGCTGAAATCATCGGTGCGAACATCCTGAACATCGCGCGTCAGGATTACGACCCGCAGGGTGCTTCGGTCACAATTCTCATTTCCGAGGAGCCGGTGATCGACAAGAAGCAGGCCGGCAAGGAGTTGATCTCCGACGCCGTGGTCGCGCACATGGACAAGTCGCACATCACCGTGCACACCTATCCGGAAACGCACCCGCAGGAAGGTATCGCAACCTTCCGCGCCGACATCGACGTGGCAACCTGCGGTGTGATTTCGCCGTTGAAGGCGCTGAACTACCTGATCGAGAGTCTGGAATCAGACATCGTGATCATGGACTACCGCGTGCGTGGCTTCACCCGTGACATCAAGGGCAAGAAGCATTACATCGACCACAAGATCAACTCGATCCAGAACTTCCTGGCCAAGAACATCAAGTCGCGTTACGAGATGTTCGACGTCAATGTCTACCAGGAAAACATCTTCCACACGAAGATGCACCTGAAGGACTTCGAC
>Ga0256901_1000901_pt1 | contig 15631 bp, 17 predicted proteins | sample MC6MC0689MT_FD_190200 | JGI IMG/M metagenome (GOLD analysis project Ga0256901, IMG submission 190200) | Metatranscriptome of enriched soil aggregate microbial communities from Iowa State University, Ames, United States - MC6-MC0689-MT... | ecosystem: Environmental > Terrestrial > Soil >... | reverse complement strand
TTTGTCGTACGATTGCCACCAATAGATGAAAGGACAATTTATGGAGATAAGGAGTTGAAGCAGATGCCTGAAATGACGCAGCACAACGGTCTGAAGAAACCATTAGCGAGCGAATCAGCGGACATATCCGTTATTAACGACAACATGGATATGATTGATTCCGCGTTAGGTGATTTATCGTCGGTTCCAACGGCGGCAAAGGACGCTGCGGGAGCAATTACCGAGCTACACGAAGCTGTTCAAGAAATCGACGTTGACATCCCGGATGGGTCAATCACGCCCACTAAGCTTTCGTTTGATCCGGCGACCCAAACGGAACTTGACGCTCATATCAATGCGACCAACGTTCACGGTGCAACTAATGCTCCCGCGGCAAGCCGTCTTATTATTCGTGACGCTAACGGACGGGCGAAGGTGGCAGCACCAGCGGCAAGCGACGACATTGCGCTGTTGAGCAGCATCACCAAGGCACAGGCGGGGCTTGGCAGCGTCGACAATTTCGGAACGGCGACACAACCTGAGGCAGAGGCAGGGACGGCGACAAACAAGTTTATGACGCCGCAGCGGACAAAGCAAGCAATAGATAAATATACTGGCAGTATTCCTTTGCGTCTAAATAATGGACAACTGGAGTACAACGCTGGAGGGGTGTGGCAACCTGTGGGAGCCGGTGATTCGGTGTATAAAAATCTAAAAAAGCAAACAGTAGGCAATACAACATATTCAGCACTGACTACGGTGCTGAATATTACAGGTAAGAGGGGATATATCAATTACGCGATGTTTCAACGAAACTACGATAGCAACTCAACAGTTACAGGCGCATTTAGAGTTAAAGTGACTGCTGATGGAGTTGTTGTGTATGACCTTACTAATCCTGCAACGAATCAATACGGCAATGATCTACTTGGTTTCACTAGCCAGGCCTTCTTGACTTCCTACGGCTATATCGGTTCCGGAGGGGGAACGGTTAGTCCGGGCGTTCTGAGCGAAGGTGGCGGATCTGTTAACGGCTTCAAAGATTTCCCAAGGATAGCCACTGTATCCTCGGGTTTTTCAAGTGAACTATCAATTTTGCCGGGTAACCTTTATTTTGACAACTCCCTGACGATTGAGGTATCCAGCGGATCTAACAGAACTGTGGCGTATACGTTATATTACGCGACAAATTGATGGGAGGTTTTTTAAATGGACGGTTTTTTTATTGAGAACGGATTAGTCAAAAGAAAACAAGACTACGAAGACGGTTCGTCTATCTTAGAAGTGATTGGCGGGGTAACTAAGACAGAAACTATACGAATCGGCGTAGAAACCGTTGCTGATGTCACGTACCAATTTGATTTCGACGCAGGCCAGTACATCGAACAATCGCGAGTTGAAAGATTGGAGCCATTTGTACCTTCTGAACCGTCCCATGAGGACAGAATCGTCCAGCTCGAAGCCGAGAATCTCGAACTGAAACTAGCAATCGCCGAACTGGCCGAAGCGCAGCAGACAGACAAGCCGACGTTAAGCTCGCACTTGCGGAGTTGGCTAAAATCATAACCGGAGGTGCATGACCGTGGCGAAAATATACTATGACCTGATCAAAACCGGATTGCGTACGATCAACGATGTGCCGATCCGCTGGCGGGATGATGTGCAAAACATGATCGGCGCAGATACACAGCGCTCCGCATCTTAAACAATCAGCCCGGGGGATCTTCTCTCGGGCTGATTGTTAGTGTTGGTTAGAAAATAGATAATTGTCCTTCTGGTAAATTATTTACTTGGTTGGTAGGGAGGTATTCAATGATATGACTTAATATTTCCTGAACTTCTTCGGGATAGGCAATTCTCCAAACGTTAAAGAATGCACTTCGTACTAATGACTCTGTAATAAACCCCAGTTTTCTTCCAACTTGTGAGAATAGTAAATGGGTATCCCTATTTGTGGTCCTAACTTCTTTGACAATGGAACAAATCTTATCATGATCCTCATAATTACGATGTAGAGACACCGCAAGAACTCCCCCGTGCTCATCCAATACATCTAAAACCTTGTCAAATATATATGTTTCTGGTGCCTCTCCAGGGAGCCTATAAACATTCTCAGTATTGCTGGTTTTTTGGATTGAGTCACCATCAATAAAACATACGGATGGATAGCTGCTGGTCGGATCAATGTTATGCATTTTATTTACTTTAACCGCCGTACCATCACCAGCCATTTGATGAACTTGAACAACATCAGCAGTAATTATCCCACTAGAATCAAGAGTTGCTTTTATCCACTCAGCAGCAAAAACGTCCTCAGTGAATATAACTAGTTTTGCCTCAACCTGACCAGTGATCGCTCTTAAAGAATGAACATCTAATTTGCCCTGTACAGTCTTTCCATTAAATGTCGCCCAAATAGCTTTTGACGGTAACGGAGCCAACGCATCGTTTGAATGAGTTGTGAAAATTACCTGAGATTTTTTCCTCCCAGCTACTTCGATTAAATACTCGACCATTCGAATGGTGGCAACCGGGTGAAGACCGTTCTCAATTTCTTCTATAAGAATGAGGGAATTTTCAGGAAGTGACTCAATCTTCATTACCATTCTAATAATACTAGATTCACCTGCTCCAAAATGAAACTCCGAATACTGAATACCGTCTTCAGTCTTTCCGGTTAGGAGAGAAAGTCTACCATTACTATCAATATTTATGTAATTATAACCAGATACATCTTTTCCTAAAATCTTCTCAATGGCAGTTAAGATATTGTTATCTAATTCAAATACAGTATCATTTTCAAATACAAAAGATTTTGATGCAATTCTTAAAAGCTCTAATCGTTCGAGGGCAGGAACTGTTCGCGATACGCCAAATGTTGCTACGGTTCTTTCTAATGCATCACGAGACCACTTCATGCTACCGAAGGTGGCGCTTCTTCTAAGGGTATCCGATCTATTTACGGAACGATCTATAATCTCGTATTCTATTTTCCATTGCTGCATGTTTGCATCCAATTGTCCGCTTCTTGCGAAATACTGCCTTGGCTTTATCTCCTTATAGATAATTCCCGCAGCACCCAATATTGTAGTTTTCCCTCCGCCATTTGGACCTATCAATGCGGTGACCGGGAATTCAAACTTGATGTTTTGATCTTCGAAACCCCTAACTTTATGTAATCTTAGTCGGTAAAGGTATTTTCCGTAATTCTGGTTAGACACCTTTTCAAGAAGTTGTGTAATTTGAGAATCTCTTATTTCGCCTTGGTACATAAACAAAATCCCCCAACCTAACGAGTTTTAAACAATAATAGCACAAATATATGGAAAGTAAATCCCATCCGGTAAGCGGTTACAGGCAGCGTTAGGGGGAAAAGAAGCCGTTTAGGCTGATAATAGTCTGAATCGCATAAAACTTATTCTTTAAAGGTAACTCATACTACCTTAAATGATAATCTCCATCAAATAACAAACTCCACAAACTCCGGGCTCCTCAACATCCCCGCCCTTGTCCAGTTACGGAACCGTACCCGCGCATTAATCTTCGGTTCCACGTAAACATAATCCCGATCCTCTCCCACCTTAAGCCTATCCGCCAGCCCATAAAAAGCCCGCTTATGTTCTGTAGGCACCGCTAGCTCGATTGTCCCTACAGGTCGCCCCTCGTACTGTGCCAGCCACCCGAATTGATTTTTGCGGTACCCAGCGATCTGCACGGTGGCATACGTATAGTTAATGATCTTTAACCAATCAACACTCCGCTGGCCTACGTACTTGCTCGTCATCCTCTTGGCGACGATCCCCTCCATGCCGCGCTGACTTATTACGTCAAATAGAGCCTTGCCCGTACCAGGGACGCTCATGACTACGCTGCAGTAGGGAGAGGGGCGCACAACCTCTGTAAGTATCTTCTTACGTTCGGCGAGTGGCAGCTGTCGCAGGTCACGTCCTCTGTAGTGTAGGATGTCAAATATATAGTAATGCACCGGATGGCTGACCATCGCTTGCTGTATTGCCATCGGCTTACGCTTCGCAAAACGTCCCTGTATTAACTCAAAATCGATGTTGCCGGTCTCGGGGTTCTGACAAGCGACTTCACCATCGAGCACTATGTCCGAGTGGTCTGCAATCAGCACATCGTGCAGTTCGGGATACTTGGCCGTTACATCGTTATTGTGGCGAGTAAAGAGACGGACATGCCCGGCCTCAACCGATAGGAGGTTACGGTGTCCGTCGATCTTGGGCTCATATAGGTAGCGATCATCGTCAAAGGGATCTTCTCGCTTGTTGAGAAGCATCGGGGCAATAAACATGGCGTACACCATCCGTATATCTATGCTGATATACCGATTGTAGCACTCTGGTGTGCGCGGTGAGGCCGGTAAGTATTGGATAGAATTTAACGGTGTATATCTGATGAAGACTGCCAAGCAACCGTTGCACTTCCAATATCATTTCCCGTTAAGTTAAAGAAATCTGATACTTTATAAAGGATTATCGCAATTCCATTCGCCAATTAGCCTTGATAGGTCGTCAACATACATATGTAGATGAAATTCAAGTTGCTTTATTCCTACAATACCTATGATGTGAACCGAATCGAAAAGTTCATCATCTGTAACATCCCAATCATTTTCAATAAATTCAACAGGGACTTCATACTTCCGTATATAAAATTTGGCAGCATTTTTATCTTGTTTATTCAGATACTTTTCACCTTCAATAGCTTGTACTTTTACGAATGCACGATTTTTATCCGATGATGCACTAATTTCACAAGCCAATCCTGTACCGATTAATAAACTATTGATTTGCTTTGTATCTAATTCCTTCATCCGTTAACCTCCAAGCGGCACACTCAATATTCCTAAATTATTTTGTATATAATCCCGCTACCCTGCCCATTAGCTTAATGGCAAGTTAAGTCTAATACTATATTTCAGTCAAGGCTCTCGGGCCATTTTTATTTCGCAGCTCGCTTTTGTATAGAAATTCCCATCATCCATCCGAATGAAATCTCTCGAGTGCTCCACAATCCTTCCCTCGCCGATCAGTTCGCTGGCTTGCCAAACCTCGACAGTCAGTCCGTACAAGAAAGCATGATTGATCATCTTGACGTCCATCATCGGCGCTTATCCCTCCCGATCTCCCTCACAAATTTACCTTTATCGTCGTAAACCATGATGCTGAGCCCCTTAACAGCCCCCTTAGTCTCCATGAGTAGTTTAAATGCAGCATCTCGTGATAGCGGTACATTGACGCGTTTCCCGTTATAAGCGAGATAATATTTCAGTTTCTCCCTCCACAAACAAAAGGAGCCGGAAAGATTTCCGCGCTCCCTTGGGTGTTATATTACATTAAGTACTAATATTCGACTCATTCACTCATTTTCCTCCACAGACTGCAATGGGCTGCTTTTTGTTCCCCGTCCCCTTGAATAGAACGAACGTTCGCAGTATATTATAAGAACAAACGTTCTCGTTAGGAGCGGTGAGTATGGAGGAGTATTTGATCGTGTCATGTAATTTTAATTGCCGCGTTGATGTCATCGCATCAGGCCAGCACATCAGCGGATTGGTCGATCAGCTGGACGAGGATGGTCGTGTAATGATCGGCGGCAATTGGTATCCGATCTCTGAGCTAATGCGATCAACCCCACCCAGGCAGATCGGAGGACAGTACAAATGACAAAGCTTGATGGGAATAACCGTTGGGGCGGCAAGATGTTGTTGACGGAACATCAGGAACGTTACGACCAACGAAACGGAATACTTGCGGTAAAAGCATCAGCCGAAGAGCTCCGCTTAATTAGAGATTCCATTTTACTCCCGCACTTAATGACGATGCTCCAAAGATCGATCGACGAGATAAGCCGATCTCAAATATCCATGCACAATGTAATGGCACGATTTATGCGGGTGCTGCTGGATCGGGTAAGCCTAGAATCTTTTAACAATCGTCGCGAGTTGAAGAAGCGTAATATCAAAATCCTGTCGGATGAAACTCATGACGATATCGTGTACAACCGCTATGTATGCCGCGGCTATGAAGACAAGTTTGGGATGACACGAGAAGTCATGCGGGCTGAAATTAGCAATCACTTATCCAAAGCCGTAGAAGGCATTCTTAAACCTAAGGAGTGATCATCATGCCGGCAATTGATAAGCCAGGTAAGAAATACAAAGTAAAACGGCCGACAAGAGACGAGTTCGATCTCGAGGAATTGGCCGACCAATTGACTGAAGCCAAAAGGGAAGAGGCAGATGTCGTATTGGCCGTTTGGGGGATGGAGGAGATAGTGCACGGCATAATCACGGAAATGGACTCTAGGACGACACTTGTTCATGTCTACAGGCATGGTGAGACGATCAAGGTTCCGTTCCTGGATATTATGAGAGTGAGTAATCCGATGTAATTGCGGCAATATAAAAACGTGCCGATTTCGTGCCGATTTGGTACGTAATCCAGTGATACTGAGTGATGAATGAAAAGTCTCTTCCTATTATATATAAAGGAAAATGGTGCTGTATGAAATGATGGAAAAGACGAAAATTATTAAAATGGAAATGGAAGGCAGTATTGGTTAATACTGCTGCCTGGAAGAAAGCCAAAGAGGGTGCAAGACGGGATTTCCCGTTTTGTGCCCTTTTCTTATTCTCTTCGCTTTGAGCCTACTCCCTATTTCCGGCGAGCGGGTTGAACGGTTGGGATTACGCTGGCCAAAAAACTTTTTTTATCGGGAACCTTCCGGCTGTTTCAACAATCTAATTAGTAATTACATAACCGAATCGGCAATGCCGACAGATTCTATATAAGTTGAACCAAAGACATCGAAGAGATAACCCAATGAAATGGAGAAAGGGAATGGTTTTGCCGCGAGTTTTGGCTTTGAGTTGCTTACCTATAAAGGTCCTATCGTTCCAAGCAACTCAAAACAACCTGTTTGAAGCCGGCAAAATCATCCCTTTCGGAATACAATGGGCTCCATCTCATTGGTTCAACCTAATATAGTGCGGTGAAGTTGTCCGAGGCGAGGAGACGAGACGAGAGAGGATGGATAGTCTGGATATTCAGGAAGTGATGCGAGCGCGACAGGGAGACAGGGAGGCGTTCACCCGACTGATGCGTCAATTGGAGACACCGATGTACGCCGTCGCCAAACAGATCGTACAACGCGACGAAGATTGCGCGGATGCAATGCAGGAAACGGTGCTCATCGCCTATAAGTCGATGTATACGCTACGGGAGCCCGCCTATTTTCGAACATGGATCATTCGAATTCTAATTAACGAGTGTCGTAGATTATTGAAACAAAGAAATAAACAAGTTCCATTAACGGATTTGTCGGACAAGCCTTCCCCGTCCCCTGAAGAGGATGACGGCCTGGAACTGCGCGAAGCGATCGACAGCCTGGAACTGCCGATGCGGCTTGTCGTCGTTTTGCATTACATTCAAGACTTGCCGATCAAAGAAGTGGCGAGGACGCTGGAGATTTCGGAGGGGACGGTCAAAAGCAGACTTTATCGGGCAAGGGAAAAGCTGCTGCGGTGGATGGAAAAGTCGAGAGGAGTCGAGAGCCAATATGAATCAAGATAAGTTAACGAGAGCGTTGCGCGATACTCAGAGCTTCATGCCCGAGCGTCTTCCCGATCGCGTCAGAGAAGCGCTGGATCATGCCTACGAGCAGCTCCCGGATATCGATCTGACTCCGATTCGCAAGCGTCGGCGAAATCGCAAGCTTCTTAAGCGGGCTAGTGTATCGGTCGCTGCGGTGCTGGTAGCGGGTATCCTTCTAATTGGATCGGGTTTTATTTCTCCGTCTATGGCTAATTCGCTTAAACAGATCCCTTGGATCAATAGTCTCTATGAACATTTCGGGGATGCGGGTCTTGTAACCGCTGTTCGCAGCGGGATGGTGACAGATAAACCTTACAGCCAGACGAAAGCCGGGCGAACCGTTACGATATCCGACCTGATGTACGACGGGGCCAGGCTGTCCGTTGCTGTTAAAGTTCATGAAGAAGGGAAACTGTCGGAAGAGGAGCTTGAAGCGTTCGAAGTCGATGGCAGAGTTAACGGAGAGCAAGGCCCCCTCTCGTATAGCATCGGAAATACGCAATGGATAGACGAGAGCACGGCAGTACGAATTATTAATATCGGGCACTCCGGCTACGATGCAAGAATGGATCAAGCTTATGAGTTCCCGGACGCTTTCGAATTTACGTTTTCCATTGCGATGAGTTCCGGAAAAGAGTACAAATTCGTCGTTCCAATCGAGAAAAACGCGCCGGGTGCGATCGAATTGACGAAAAGCGAGATCAAAAAATATGAAGGGGTCACCTTGCAAATCGACAAGCTGGTGATTACCCCGGCCACCATTAATCTGGTCGCTCTTCTTGGCGTAACAGCAAGCTCGGAGGTAGAGCCGCCAGCCCGGTTCTACGGGAATAAGTTCTTGCAATTTGCGCTTTTCGACGAGAACGGGAACGAGATCAAGCACGTCGACCTAGCCGGCTATTACAGAGTCGGGGAGCAGGACCTGTTCAGAGGAAAGCAAAACTTTGTAGGAGCCTCAACCTTGCCGAAGTCGATCACGATCAAGCCTTTTGCAAGAAGAATAAAGGGGTCAGACGGCAAAAGCGAGAACGACTACATTCAAGAGTTGGAGATCACAATGGAATTGCCTAAGTGATGGACGAGCAATGGCCTATAGATGCGAAACAGCCCTGGAGCTTTAGACTCTTGGGCTGTTTCTTTATAATCTATTCCTGAATTTGATATCGGTTAATCCCGCTTCGAATGATGAACCTGAACGCTCAGAACAAGGCCGACCGCAATCATATTCGTTAATAGCGAACTGCCTCCATAGCTGACGAAAGGAAGCGCGAGACCGGTCAGCGGCATCAATCCGAGATGCATCGCGATATTTTCGAACACTTGCAACACCAACATAGAGATGACGCCGATCACGATGTAAGCCCCCGACAGATCGGGGCTATCGTACGCGATGCGAACCATACGATAGATCATGAAGAAATACAGAAACAACAATACCGCGCTGCCGATAAAGCCGAATTCTTCTCCTATGACGACAAATATCGAATCGGCGTAGTCGTAAGGGATAAAGCCGTTTTGAACCAGGAAGCCTTGCCCGAAGCCTTTTCCATACATATCGCCCGTGCCGATCGCTCTGATCGAGTTCAGAACATGCCAGCTTTTGTCCGGATCGGAAGCGGGATCAAGAAACGTTTGAATTCTCGCGAGCTGATGCGGCTTGACGAAGGTTTGAAAAAGACTGCTGTCGGTCAGGTAAAGCGTGACGATAAAGGCAACCAAAATTCCGATACTGCCAACCCCGATCGCGATATGAGTCCTTTTCATGTTCCCCATCCAGAGCATTCCGAGCATAATGCTGACGAACACGATCGATGTGCCCAAATCCGGCTGCTTTAAGATTAGGACGACGGGAAGGAAGGTGGCAATCAACACAGGGAGAATGTCTTTGAGCAGTCTTAGCGGTTCCCCGTTCCGATTGCTTAGCCGTTTGGCAACAAGCAGAATTAGGAAAATTTTCGCCAGCTCCGAGGGCTGAAACTGAAACGACTTGATGCTGATCCAGCGGGTAGAGCCGTTCAGGTTCGTTCCGTTTAACAATACGATTATCAACAAAACGATACCGAGCGCATACAAACCATAGGACAGATAACGCACGGCGATACGATAATCCAAGAAAGCAATAAGAAGCATGGGAACAAAGATGCAGCCATAGGCAATCAGATTGTTGACATGCAGCCCTTCATACTTCGTACCATTCGTCGCGCTATAGATAACCAGAGTACTGATGGCCATAAAACAAAGAACCACCAGCAGCAGAGATACATCTAACCGTTTAAGCTTAGCAATCATAATTCCGTTTGGACCTCGTTTCTGATTTTTCGAAAATACAAATTCCCGGATCAGGTGTCCGAGCTGTCTCGTTTGAACACGGCAACTTTTTCCTCAAACTCCATCATACCAGTAAATTTCCTTTATCGACACCCGAGAAAAAAAGGAATCCAAACAAATCAAAGGCATAAAAAAATTGGGAAAAGCTCAATAACTCATGCATAGAGCCGAGACTGCAGAGACATAATACGTGGTAAATGATGGAGGTGAGAAAACATGGCGAACAATCGCAGCAGCAATCAGCTCGTAACTCCGCAAGCTCGCGCAGCTCTGGATCAACTGAAATACGAAGTAGCCCAAGAGCTTGGCATCCAATTTTCCCGCGACGGCTATCACGGGGACATGCTGACGAAGGATACCGGCCGCATCGGCGGCAACATCACTCGTCGCTTGGTGCAAATTGCCGAACAGCAACTTGCAGGCCAAGCAAGCCAAGCCGGACGCTTCTAAAGTCGATTTCACGATCCCGCTAGCTTAACGCTTGCGGGGTCGTTTTTTTTGCGAGCATAATCGGGAGAACGCTACGTCATCCTATATGGAGAATGAACCTTAATGGGAAGGCGGCTCGAAAAGATGAAGACGGGCTACAAATCAATGGTATTGCTCTCGCTGCTGCTGACGGTCGGTTGTGCAACAAGTCCGATGAAGCTTAAAAGCGACCAGGCTCCGGTGAAAATACAGAGCAACCAGTCTCCTGCAACGTTGGAGGAAGGACGGCATATCGTGCCGGTGCGACAGCTGCAGAATGCGGCATACGTCTCGCTCGGAGCGATCGGTCAGGCGACGGGGTACAGAGCGCAGTGGCTGCCGGATGGAAGCTATGGCATGGGGGACAATGATGCGGTATGGGTGTTCCGCACGGGAGAGAGCGCGGTGTCTATTGCGGGACGTTCGTCCAGTATGCCCGCGCCGGCTCTGAAAGAAGGCAATGAGATGTTCGTACCGGTCAACGCTCTGCAGCGTCTGATCGGGGACGTGACGGTGTTCCATACGCAAGAGAACGAGGTTGCTTTTTTTCCGAAGCCGACTCCTGGCGAGACGGGCGCAAACGGGCAAAACGCGGAATTTGCCGAGAAGCCTTCGTCCCAATCGGGAATGAAAGCGGCGGCGAATGAAGAGAGTTCGGCATCGACTTTGCTGACCTTTGCGAAGAAATTTATGGGCGTTCCTTATGAATTCGGCACAACAACTTACGCGCAGAGCAAAAGCTTCGATTGCTCCTCGTTCACGCAATATGTATTCGACCGCTTCGGAATCGATTTGCCCAGGGTGGCAAGGGCGCAAGCGGAGCAGGGCAAGTTCGTGTCCCGCGACGAGCTGCGGGCGGGTGATTTATTGTTTTTCTACGTGCCGGGTCGTTTCAAGAGCAACGAAACGGTCGGCCATGTTGGGATCTATATGGGGAATGGCAATATGATTCATGCAAGTCCGAAGCCTGAAGACGGCGTTCAGATCACTCCGATCGACAAGGAGTATTGGAAAGACACCTATCTATACGCGAAACGTTATTCGTGAGCGGCCAATTGAATCGATAGCCGCCCAAGGCAGACGAGGCGACTTCACCGCTCGTTACCGAACAAAAAAAGGTGCATGCAATCCTACAAAGAGGAGTGCACGCACCTTTTTTACATATTGACTTCCAGGATAGAAATATCCCTAACGACAGACAAATCGATAAATTCGTCGCCAACTTGAACGAGAGGGCGGAAGAAATCCGTTGGATTCGTCATTACGATAACGCCTAGCACCCCGTTCGACAGCTCCACGCGTTTGCCGATAAAGTTGGGAACCATATGCCGGATAAACGTATGCGTGATGTCCGGGTCCAATTCCTTAAAGCTCAGCTCGTAGAGCTCCTTCAGCACGAAATGCAAATCTTTCTTCTCGCTGTACACTCGCGAAGAAATCATCGCGCTGTAGACATCGGCGACCGCTACGATTCGGGCCAGAGGGTGAATCTGTTCTCCGGACAACCCTTGCGGGTAGCCCGTCCCGTCGATTCTCTCGTGGTGCTGGAGCGCGGCCAACGCGACTTCTTCGTCCTTGAAGGAACGGGTTAAAATTTCATATCCGTATTGCGGGTGATTTTGGATTTCTTTGTATTCTTCATCGTTAAGCTTGGCTGGCTTGTTGAGAATCACCTCGGCGATTCTGCATTTGCCCACGTCGTGCAAGAAACCGGCCTTGCCCGCGCGTACCGTATCTTCTTCGCTCCAGCCCAGCCAGCGTGCGATGTAGTAGCTTAGCATGCCGACCTGAACGGAGTGCTGGTAGGTGTAATCGTCCTGGGTGTTCAGCATCAGCAGCAGGGATACGACATCGCGTTCCGTGCGGAAATTTTCGACAAGCGGCTGAAAGCTCTCCCTGACATCGTCTTCGTAGATTCTGCCTTCAATGGAAGCTCTCTCGAACAATTGCTCCGCGCCGGCGACCGCATCGTGGTAAAGCGGTCTTAACAGCGGATTGTACTCGGGGGCTTTTACGGTCGTTGTCGGAGCTTTCACTTCAGGCTCCATTACGGCAATTGCTGCCGAAGGGCTCTCACGATGTTCTATGCTGACATAATCAATCTGATGTTGGAAAATTCGTGAGATTTCCTTCTCGTTTAACGGCGTGCCTTTGGAGAGAACATGCAAGCCGTAAGCATTAAAGACATCTTCCGATAGTCGATCGCCTGATCGCACATCCGTAATATGTACTCGCATATCGCACCTCGACAGAACCTCGATTAAATTCGAGAAATTTCGCCAATCTCTTGCTATCTATGCTATCAATTAAAGCGTTTTCTGGCAATATCAAGGCGAGATAAAATTTTCCAACTTATAAATGAAATGTTTTGTCATAATTATGATTGAAATTTTCATATGAAATGCAATATAATATCATTGAATGAAAATGAATAGGAGTGGTCTTAATGACAAGAGGCAAATTGACGTTGCCGGAAATCGGCGGTCAAGCGGAAGCATTGAAGGCGGCTTGGGAACAATTAAAGAAGCAAGAGCAATGGGCGCAGACGTTTGTCGGCAACGCGGCATACGACGAAGTCGTATTTATCGGTTCCGGTTCTTCCTATTATCAAGCGCAGGTGATGGCTTCGACATTTAAGCTGTGGCTTGGACGGAGCGCAAGCGCGCTGCCTTCCTCGGACATCTTCTTGTTCCGCGATCAATCCGTTGCCCGCAGCCGCAAAGTGCTTCTCGTCGGCGTATCCCGTTCGGGAGAGTCTTCCGAGGTCATTTTGGCGCTGGATTCGGTGAAGGATTTGCCGAACTGGACCACTTGCGGAATTACATGCTACGAGGACAGCCGTCTCGGCCGAATGACAGAGTGTCTGGTATCGCCTCTGGGCAAAGAACAAAGCACCGTAATGACCAAATCTTTCAGCAGCATGACCTATATGATGCAGGCTGCAATCGCGCTTGCTGCGGGCGGCGCGCTGCCTGCCGAGATGGAGTCCGCGCTGGAGCTGCAGGGAGATATTGTCGAGCGGGGACGCGTTTTTGCGGAGAACCTGGTCGAAGCGAACGACTTCAATAAATATATTTATTTGGGAATGGGCGCGTATTTCGGACTGGCGCAGGAAGTGTGTCTGAAGCTGAAAGAAATGTCCTATGTATGGACGGAGAGCTACGGAACGCTGGAATTCCGTCACGGACCGAAATCGGTCGTCGAGCCGGGAACGCTTGTCTGCTTGCTCGTCTCCGAGCAAGCCCGTTCCTATGAACTGAAAGTCGCGGAAGAAATGAAAGCCTATGGCGCGTTCGTGCTGCTGGTGACGACGGCTAAAGGCGACGATACGAGCTTTGCGGACGCGGTATTCGAACTCGGCGGCGGTTCGCTGTCCGATGAGGCGCGTGCGGTAGCCTACTTGCCGCTGCTGCAGTACCTCGGCTTCTATACGGCGATGAAGCGCGGCGTCGATCCCGACCACCCGAGAAATTTGACGCAAGTTGTAAAGATTTAATATAGCAGAGGAGCCGGCGTATGGCGCGGAACAAGTCCGAGAGGCAGGAGCAGGTGCTTGCCTATCTGGAAAGATACGGAAGCATTTCTTTGCAGGAAATGACCGACAATTTCGATTGCTCGGAGGCGACGGCCAGACGGGATCTCGACGATCTCGAGAAGGCCGGCAAGGTAATCCGCACGATGGGCGGCGGAGCGACGTACGCGGCGAGCGGCCTGATTCGCGAAGTGCCTTTCCGCGAGAAGCAGCAAGCTCTGTACCCGGAGAAGGAAGCGATTGCCCTCTTGGCCGCGTCACTCGTCGAAGAAGGAGACGTCATCGGCTTGACCGGGGGGACGACGACATTCCTGATCGCCAAGGCGCTGAAGAAGCGCCGCAACATTACGGTCGTGACCAATGCGGTTAACATCGCGATGGAGCTTGCCGATTGCGAGGAGCTGCAGATCGTGCTGACGGGAGGGGTGCTGCGCAACCGCAGCTTCGAGCTGTGCGGACCGTTGGCCGAGCAGACCGTAAAGGCACTGAACATCCAGAAGATGTTCATGGGCGTCGACGGCGTATCGGAGCAAGGCGTCAGCACTTACTCCGAGCTTGAGGCGAACATCGCCAGATTGCTTATGCAGCGCTCCAAGCAGACGATTGCCGTGTTCGATCATACGAAGGTCGGCAAAACCTCGTTATTCCATGTGTCCGAGCTGCAGGAGCTCCACGCCTGCATTACGGACAAGAGGCCGGCCGAGAACTCGGAAGGCGGAGCGGCGCTGGCGGGCATTAAAGTCTATGCGGCAGAGGACAATTCGGTCTCGGGAGAAGAGAGGTAGAACGCCATGATCATAACAATCGGCGTAGACGTAGGCGGAACGAATATCGTATGCGGGGCGACGGACGAAGCGGGACGGGTGCTGCGCAAGCTCAAGCGCTCGACTGAAGCGCATGCCGGTCACGAAGCCGTGCTCGGGAAGATCGCGGATATGGTTCGGCAAATTCGCGAGGATTTGGGCGAGGATTACGAAGCGACAAGCGTAGGAGTGGGAGTTCCCGGGCTAGTCGATCCCCGCGCGGGCGTGTCGAAGTTCGCCGGCAACCTGAAGTGGCGCGATATTCCGGTAGTCAGCCTGCTGGAACAACAGATCGGCTTGCCGGTGTTTATCGATAACGACGTTCGCATGTACATTTACGGAGAAGCGGTAGCGGGAGCCGGACGGGGTTACGAGCATGTGCTGGGCATAACGATCGGCACCGGCATCGCGGCCGCAATTGTGAACGGCGGCGAGCTGTACTACGGACACAAGGCAATGGCCGGAGAGATCGGTCATGTCCGCATGGATGGCGTCGATGAGGATTGCGCCTGCGGGCTCAACGGCTGCTTTGAGACGGTGGCATCGGCGTCCGGCATGGTACGGCAGGCGAAGAAGCTGCTGCGCGAGGGCCGGGCAAGCGTGCTGAACGACTGGTTCCCGGGCGATGAGCTGGAGCGGCTTAGCGCAGCGGACTTGTCCAAGGCGATGGATGCTGGCGATGCATTGGCCTCGGAAATTATCGTCCGTGCCGGCGAGTTGAACGGCCGCGCGTTGGCCGCGGCGGCGATGGTGCTCAGCCCTGACGTTATCGTGGTCGGTGGAGGCGGAGCGTTGGCGGGCGAACGTCTGCTAGCCCCTCTTCGCGATGAACTGTATCGCCTGCTGCTGCCGGATTTTCGCGAAGGGCTGAAGGTCGTGACGGCGGAGCAAAACGACGATGCCGG
>Ga0256901_1000900_pt1 | contig 15633 bp, 11 predicted proteins | sample MC6MC0689MT_FD_190200 | JGI IMG/M metagenome (GOLD analysis project Ga0256901, IMG submission 190200) | Metatranscriptome of enriched soil aggregate microbial communities from Iowa State University, Ames, United States - MC6-MC0689-MT... | ecosystem: Environmental > Terrestrial > Soil >... | reverse complement strand
GTCAAGATATCGTCGATGAAGTCAATCAAATGAATTCGTAAGCCAGGAAAGGGGATTAACCGATCATGAACGCAAACGGACTACGAACCCGTTGGCCGCTCGGAATGTCCGTCAACGCGGCGGAACCGCCTGATCTGCAGACGCTCGCCGAAGCCGGCATTGCTTGCATCGAATTGACCTGGCGCGCTCCGAATATGCTGTCGGACACCGCGCTCGCGCAATGCGAGAACGTTATGCGCGACGCGGAACGCTGCGGAATCCATGTCTGGTCGTTACACCTCCCCTACGGCGACGAGTGGGATCCTTCTTCACCGGACAATGGCATCCGGGAAGCCGCCGTTACCGGCTTGACCCGCTTGATCGATTTCGCTTGCGATCGAAACGTTCGGACGATGATCATTCATCCGAGCTTCGAACCGATCGTGCCGGAAGCGAGGGAAGCCAGATTGTCTCTGGCCTCCCGATCCCTCGGTGTTCTCGCCCGGCATGCCGCCGGGCGGAAAGCATCGTTGGCCGCGGAGTGCCTGCCCAGAACTTGTCTGGCCAACTCGGCCTCAGAGATGCTTAAGTTGCTGCTGGACAATCCGGAATTGCGGGTATGCGTCGACGTCAATCACTTGTTCAAGGAGTCTCCCGGAGATTTCATTCGGGCCATCGGCAGACGACTAATTACAACTCATCTTTCCGACAATGACGGCATTGACGAGGAACACTGGTATCCGGGTGACGGAAAGATCGATTGGAAGGATACGTTGATCGCATTGGAGGAAATCGAATACGACGGACCCGCGATGTACGAAGTCCGAGGTCATACGCCGGATCGGGTTCGCACCAACTGGAATTCTCTTCTTAATCCGAAGGAGGTTGAATGATCTTATGTCCGTCCAAACTTCGCAGCGCCGCCTGTGGATCATCCTGATCGCCATTACGGCCTTCCTTTTCTCTCTCGTCTGGAATGCGAACGCCCGTAGCCATGCGTTGGCGTTCGACCCGAAATGTGTCGGCATTACCGAACAGAACGGAGACCGCGTCATGGTCATGGACGCCAACGTGACCGATTGGAACAGCAGCCAAGCGGTGCTCTGGTCTTGGCAGCCGACCGCAGCTAACGGGTTCGGAGGGGATCTGATTTCCGCATGGGGCTTGCCGACCGATCTGAAACTACGGGACAACTGCGTGTTCGGAGGCCGATGGGCAGTCGTTACCGATTCGGAGGGACTTGCCGCGATCGTGCCCTATCCTGCGGGCAACAGTAAGAAATGGGGCCTGAACGTCGGCGGCAACCCGCAATCTGCCGAGCTTCTCCCGAACGGCAATATTGCCATAGCGGCAAGCCAGGGAAATTGGGTGCGCGTATACACGTCCTCGCTCCATTCTTCTTCGGACACCTATGCGACGTACTCTCTTCCGGGAGCGCGAGGCGTGCTGTGGGATCCGAAGGGCAACGTGCTGTGGACGGTAGGAGATCATCATCTCGTCGCCCTGCTTGTCGACGGCTCGCGGACCGCTCCGATGCTGACCGAATACCTGAAGATCACTCTGCCGTCAATTGGCGGACGCGACGTACAACCCGTCTTCGGAGATGTCGATAAGCTGTGGATACCGACCAACTCGGCCGTCTACCAGTACAGCAAATCCACAAACTCATTCTCAACGTCTTATACGGGAGCCGCCCAAATGAACCGCGCCAACGTGAGAAGCGCAGGCAGCGACCACGAAACCGGGCAAGCCGCCCAGACGGTGCCGAAAGCCGGCTGTTCGTTCTCCTGGTGCACCGACACGGTCGACTTCTTCGCGCCGGACACGACTCGCACCCTCACCGGCGCTGCGATCTACAAGGCTCATTTTCTGAATCCTGAATACCAGTAGCAAGCGACCGCTTGCCTATCCGAAAGGAGCCAATATTTATGAAAACTAGGTGGTTAGCAATTCCCGTGACGATCCTTCTCGCATTAACTCTCGGACTCATCGTCCAGCGCCCCGAATCGGCGACCGCGATCGCGATTGATTACCCTCTCGGAGGCAGTGACCAGAAAAACGATAAGATAGTGTTTTTCGACCCGAATGCCACGGACTGGAACGCATCTTCATCGATTGTGTGGGAATGGGCCCCAACGGCCGCTAACGGCTTCAGCGGTCTGACCGGCGCGTTCGGAGATCCGAGCGACGTTCGCCTTCGCGATAACTGCGTATTCGGAGGCCAGTGGCTCGTCGTCGCTGACTCTAAGGGACTGGCCGCTGTCGTACCGTATCCAGCCGGCAACAGTCGGAAATGGGGGCTAAATGTGGGCGGTAATCCGCACGCGGCCGAACTGCTGCCTAACGGCAACGTCGCAGTGGCCGCCAGCCACGGACACTGGGTCCGGATCTACACAGCATCGCAGGGGCCGGATTCGGCCGGCTATGCGCAGTACGATCTGACCGGTGCGCACGGCGTTGTATGGGACCCCCAGCGATCGCTGCTGTGGGCGCTTGGCGACTATCATTTGGTTGCGCTGAGCGTCAACGGTACGGACGCCGCTCCGACGGTACGCGAGGTGCTTAAGGTCGACTTGCCGCAGCAATATCGCGGCAACGGCGACCCGCTCGAGAATCCTTCCGGCCATGAATTGCAACCCGTCTATGGAGATCCGGACCGGCTGTGGGTGTCGACGGCCAAGCACGTGTACCAGTACGTCAAGTCCACGAATACGTTCGATTCGTCGTATACGGGCAATGTCGAAGCCGACCGCGAAGCCGTCAAGAGCGTCAGCAACCAACTGTCCGGACAGATCGTCTCCACCCAGCCGGACTATGCGAAGACGCCGGTCGGCGCCTGCGTCTTCAACGGCTGGTGCACCGACAGCACCGATTTTGCCAATCCGACCTACACCCGAACGCGTACAGACGCCGCCTTCTACAAGGTCCGCGTCATGAACCCGGCGTATCAGTAATGGCCAAGACGCGCCAGGTAAGCCTCTGCTTACCTTCCTTGCTCTGGGGACGTTTTGGGCCACGTCAGGTCGATTTTTAGGAAAAACCGTCAGGGAGTCTCCCTGACGGTCCTTGTGGGTTTGGAGAATATCCTTGACTCTATATTCGTGTCCACGAACCCTTTTGATATTTTTGTACGCCAACCTGTCGCTTTTCTTCCTCCGTTAGCAATCGTCGAATCAGCTTTAGCGCGGAAGCGTTTCGCTTTTCAGGAGCCGCTCCGTTTCATCAATAAGCTCGCGCAACAGGCCTAAAGCTTCCCATGAACTATCTTGTTCTGCTGTGAGCAAGGTGAAAATATGGTTTATTCTTTGAGAGTAGCTGTCTGGCACCGCTTTAAACGAATCGGCGATCGCGGCAGCCCCTTTCTCGTTCATCAAGCAGGTTTCGTTAATTGCAAACAAAACTTGATTCAAGCAGGCTACCGCTCTGAAACAACAGCCGGCGACATAAGACAAATCGTTTTTGTAGACTCCTTTATATCCGTTTTCGAGAGAAAAGGACGCCTCCCAGAAAAATTTCTGGAGGGTTGCTTTTTGAAAAGCGAGCGGGTAAGGCGTTGTTCTGTTCTTCAGTTTATCTATGACGCCGGACGGGTCCCATAACACTTTACACGATGCGACTTCCGCAAAATAAATCGAGTTGACGAAGCCGTGGGGATGCCCTGGCTGATAATCGATAGTGAGCTCTCCCGCAGCACACTGTTCGATCACTCGCGACACTTTATTTTGATCGCGCAACAAAAAATCGACCGGAGTTTCATTCACCTTCAACCAGCCGCCGCCGTTAATCCAGGGTCCCCAGTCGCCAATCTCTGTCACTAAGTTGTCTCTATGCTCGTCATCGAGTACAGTCGCGATCCGGCGAAGCTCGGGAATGTCCAACCCTTTATCGGAATCGTAGTAAATCCCGATATCAATATCGGAGTTCGGTCCTTCAGTCCCTCTGGCTCTTGAGCCGCCAAGAACGAGTGCGCTTATCCCGTTGATATGCTTTAAACTTTCGACTATATAAGAAATTGTGTTTTGCACGCTCATCTCTTTCGCTCCGATCCGAAATTAGTATCCTTTAGCTTTCATAGCGGCGGCAACCGTGTGCTTCAATAACGTGGCGATGGTCACAGGACCTACTCCGGCGGGAACCGGGGTTATGGCGGATACATGCGGAAGGCATGCCTCATAGTCCACATCGCCGATATTCCCCGGGTTGTATCCGGCATCCAACACAACAGCCCCGGGCTTAACCCAGTCGCCCCGAATGAAGCGCGGTTTTCCGACCGCAGCGACAACGATATCCGCCGCTCTAACAAACTCCTCCAGATTCACTGTCTTGGAATGACATGTGGTTACCGTCGCATCTTTGTTCAACAACATGGCCGATACGGGTTTGCCGAGAATGGGGCTTCTTCCGATGACTACCGCATGCTTTCCCAATACCGGCAAACGATAATGATCCAGAATGGCTATAATAGCAGCCGGAGTGCAAGAAGGAAAAGCTGCAAAGCCGAATGCGTTCTGAGCAAACCCTTGCGTCGTTACCCCGTCTACGTCTTTTTCAATGGATATCGCGTCAAAAGCAGCGCGCTCATCGATATGGTGAGGCACAGGATGCTGCAGCAGGATGCCATGAACCCCCGGGTTCTCATTAAGCTGCTGAATCTCTCTAATCAACTGTTCGGTCGTTGTCTCTCCGGGCAATTCAATACGAACGGATTGGATTCCTAGCCTTTTGCAGGCATTTGCTTTCATCCGTACGTAGGTAGCCGAGGCAGGATCGTCGCCGACCAGAATCGTGGCCAGACAAGGAATGATTCCTCCCGCAATAAGCTTCTTTACATCGCCTTCTACGAGCGCCTTGATATTCGCGGCAACCTCATTACCATCCAGAATAAACGGCCTGACTGTCATACTCATCATCCCTTTCTCCCAGTTAAAAACATAAAGAGGCAAGGAAATATACTCCTTACCTCTGCCCAGGCGACCGGCTATATGAAGTATGCGCTCCCCCGTGGTACTCCACGTTTCGCCAGTTACGCATACCGAACATCTAATTGCATTCTGACAGAAATATTTTACAGATTCAACACTAATGTCAGCCGGAAGGCGATATGGTCAAGCGTTCAATTGTTACCGGTTCGATAGAAGGACGGCGGAACCCCCTGCTTCTTCTTGAACGATCTGCTGAATGCGTGCACGTTGGGATACCCGAATTGTTCAGCGATTTGGGTCAGTGGCCGATTGGTCAACTGAATCGCTTGTTTGGCTTTCTCCAACCGAATCTGTTGATGATATTGCATGGGGCTGACCTGGAACGCGTCGCGAAACATACGGTTCAGGTAAAACTTACTGAAGCAGAATTCGCACGACAACTCGTCGAGCGTAACGTGACAGTCTGCACGAAGGTATAAATACTGCTGCACCTTCAGCAGCACTTCCCGGTTGATGTGAACATACGGCAACCTCTGCCAGTGGCGCTCCCGCATCAAGCAAGCGAGCAATTCGATAACCATGCCGACGATCCTGATCTCATAGTAGAGCATCTGCTGATCGCGTTCATGGATGATATCGAGCAGCTTCTGCTCGAACATGGCCGGCTCCCGCAGCTGGATTCCGATCGGCAGCGAGTCCAGAGGCAGCGACGGAAGGTCCTCGTGCGCCCCCGTTCCCCGTTCCAGACCGAACTGAAGGTACAGCCTGCGAATCGCCTGCTTCGAAACGGAGCGAATCGAATAGCTCTGTCCCGGGCGGAACAGGAATAAATCACCCGGCAATCCGCGATAGCTGCGGCTGTCTGCCACGACGGACAGCTCCCCTTCTTTCACATACAAAATTTCATATTCCTTCGCGATATGCTCTTTGATAATCCACGGAACAGGATGTCCGCTGTCCGCGGCAACTCTGACGAAAGGCGTAAAGTGGCGGATATCCTTGCCCATGCCTATCCCTCCGCATCGCTTATGAGAAGTGCTGGCCGGATTCGCTCCCGCCGGCCGCAGCAGTTACTGCATTGTCCTGCGCGCCCCCCGCCGCCGCTTCCGACGTCTCCGGCAACACCAGCCGACCGGGAATGATAACCTTGCCGCTCAGTTCATTGCCCCTCATCGCCTCCAGCAGGAAGCGAGCGGCCATCTGACCTACCTCTGCTCGCGGAATGTGTACAGTCGGTATTCGCCGCTTAATCTCCTGGTCGCCGCTAATATTGTCGCACCCGATCAGTTCGATGTCGCGCCCGGGAGTCAAACCTGCGTCCTGCAGCGCTTGCAGCGCTCCGAACGCCGATCGGTCGCTAACCGCGAAGACCGCGGTGGGCCTGCGGGGCAATTCGAGCAAATATTTCATTTCGTAATATCCTTTAATGTACTTACGGTCGAAGTTAGGCGTAATGTAGTCCGTCACAAGCGTTAATCCGTTCTCTCTCAGCGCGGCGCAGTAGCCCGCATAACGGTCGATCAGCGGCTTGTACTTCGCCGGTCCGCTGATGAAACCGATGTGGGTATGTCCATTGCGGATCAAATACTCCGTCGCCAAGTACCCTGCCCCGTAATGATCCGAGTGAACGGATAATCCGTCGCCTGTGTGCGTGTAGTTGTCGACGAGCACCATCGGTACGGCATATCCTCTCAATTCCTGAACGATCTCGTCGGTAATCAATCCGCCGCCGAGCAGGATAAGCCCCGAAATATTTTCCAACCATGACAGCGGCTCGTCTCCGGCCCTTACGAAATTCAGCATCACTTCAAATCCAAGCAGGCGGCACTCGTTTTCAATCGCGCGGAGAATCTCGCCATTATACGAATCGTTGTGCACCGCGATCGTTTCCTCGATCAATAGTCGGACGAACGGTTTGCCTTCGCTGACGGCCAGATCGTGACTGAGCTCCGTGTAGGCTTGCCGTATGGCGTGCTTGGTTTCTTCCGTGAACGTGCCTTTGTTATTTAGCACAAGGGACACGGTAGCGGGAGAGAAGCCAGTCTTATCCGCTATCTTCTTGACTCCGGGTTTTCTGCTTGGGCCGAACTTCGTATTCATGGTTATCCTCCTGCAGCTTTAACGATATTATCGATTGGAATGGATCCCGACCTCACTTCCACAGACACCTCGTTGCCGTCGAACGCTACCGTCCCGTATCCCCCTTCTACGCTCAGGAAACTGCGGAACGGCTTGCCGGAATGATCCTCCAGGTAGAGCACCCGATTGCTTGCGTCGTAGCGGACCCCGCTCCAGCTCTGAATTAACCCGTAGGAAGCCATCGCTCTTGCGTACCAATGGCCGCATTCGTATTCGTCATAAGGGTTACGGATACTTCCATCGTAACGATCCCGGCATACACGCACGATGTCGAGGGCTTCTTCTACGCACCCCATCGTCAGCAGATGAGACGCCACTTGGTATTCGATTCCCGTCCACACTTCGTTGCTGTAGATGAACGGCAGCGACAGCTTGCCGCCCTTGGGCCAAGTGCACAACAGCAGGCCGCCTTCCCGGCCAAGCGCAAAGCCCGGACGCTGCGGATTGGCGTGCACGCTCAAGTCGCGGACGTGATTGTAACGGTAAACGCTGATCAGATGGCTGCGCACCTTGCCCGGGTCAAGAATGTGGCCGAGCCCGCACATGTGGGCCAACCAGGCCCCAATGACGCCATCGGACAGGCACCCTTTGCCGTACTGATACTTCGGCCCTTCCTTGCGCAGCAATTCGATCGCTTCCTCCGAGTAATCCCCGTTCCACGTCTCCTGCTCCGCGGTAGGCGCCGGTTCCCTCAGACCGATCCACTTGATCTGTTGTTCGAAGTACTCTCCATTAAACAACTCGTTCTCCATATAATCTCGTCCTCGGCGGTACAGCTCCTCGAATTCTGCGATTCTCTCCGCACTCTCTCCCGCTTCCGCAGCCATAAGCGAAGCTGCCTTCAGCGCGCCTAGATAAATGGACGTACACATGCCGTCAGGGCCCCAAAATTCAATGTCGTAAGTGTTGTGATGCGGTTCAACCAATATTCCCTGGCGATCCGGATCCCATGTGTCCATCGCATATTGCAGACTGAGAGCCAGCTTGGGCCACTGCCGCTTCATCCAGGCCGTATCGCCGCTTATTTTCCATTCCCGGTACACTCGCATCAAGCCGCCCAGCTGCCCGTCGCTCGCTGCCCGATGCTCATGATCCGCCGGACGGATGGGGAGAGGAACCCGAATCGTCTGATGTCCGCGTTCATCCATCCCTTCGCCAAGCTCCGTCTCCCTGATCCCTCTCTCTAATGAAGGAAACAGATGGGGGATCGCCTGGGCATAATTCCATACATGCGTGCAAGTACCGTGACAGCAGCCTCCTAAATCGAAGCACCCCTCCCAGCCCCACAACCGGCCATCTGTTTGTCGAAGCACGGTTGGCGACTTCAAAATACTGAGATTGGCCGCGACCGCCTCCGTCAATTCCGGCGGCATCGTCGTGTCGAAGAACGTATCGCTGAACAGGGCGCTTCTCTCCCGAAGGCGATCGTAATGGGTTTTCCAATACTGAGCGACTTCTTTGATACTTCCAAATCTGCCAGCGTACCAGGGTTTATGAAAATGCGGCCATTCGACGTATTTCTTGTTCGTCTTGTCAAACTCTTCAGTAGAAACATTGGATTCGGGCACATACCAGCACAATTGCAGCCTCACCTGTTGCTCGCCTTCCGGCTCCAGCGTCAACGGCACATACAAGCTCGCGCCCGGACTCGGCCGATCTCCCGCCGCCAACGGAGGTTTCTCCTGCGACACGCCCGTCTCCACGGCATTCCACAACATGGTGAGCGGATCGAACCATCCCCCTCTAAACCAGGAGCAGTCCGCTACGGCGTTCGGATGGTCGACGGCTGCGGAGAAGGCGCCTTGCTCCCAGGGTTTCCCTTCCGTCGGATCCTGCTCAAGTATGAATCCGCCGGGTACGATCCCCGCTGCAACCCGGTTGCCCTCAGAGTCTTCAATCTTCATAAAGTTCGTCGCGTGAAAAGAATAAATCAATTCGAGACGCCGCTTCGTCCGGTTGATTAAAGTAATTTCCAATGCCGCGACAGGCAGACTGGAATGATCGACATCCGCCGGATCGAACGGACTCCAGCCCGTGACGACGGCTTCGATGGGCAGCGTGTCGTCTCTCAGATTCACACGTCCGAACGGGAATTGTCCGGTGAAGGCACATTCGGCGAATCGCGGCAGCCCATAATGCTTGCCCGTCTGCCCGTTGCCGGCTCCTCCGAAATCCGTCGACCGGCTGTTGAATATTTTCCAATCCTGAACCGGCCCTTCCAGCACTCGCGCGATCGACTCGTTCCCGTCGCGAATGTGAACAGCGGAGAAAATGATTGGCTCATTGAGCAGATCCGGCGTATTCCTTAGGGAGAAGTGCGTCATTGCACCCGTGCCCTCCAGGCAGAACATGCCTGCCCCCAGCCCGCCTAGCGGAAAGGCTACTTTAGCGTTGTATTTTCCTTCATATTGGGAGTTATAAATACGATCATGCGTTTTCATATCTTTTTCTCTCCATTTCTCCTGTCTTTGTTTGCTAGACTGTTAGCTATTAATACAGCGCATCGATATAGAAAGCGACGGAACTCGGATCCTTGTCATATTGCTCCTGCAGATACGCTTCGAATTTCTCCACGCCCGCCTTCTTCAATTGCGCTCGATAGTCGTTCACGATATCGGTCGCCTTCTCTATCGAACCGGCGAAGTAAGCCCTCACGACAATATCCGGGTAGCTGTCCAACACAGGCTTCAACCGTTCCTCGATATCCGGCACTTCCGACAGATAGGAGAGCGCGGAGTAACCGTCCCAGTACTTGAAGGTCGGATTGCCATACATCTGCAGCTCCTTGGACAAGCCGAACATTTCCGGATTTTCTTCCTCCTGCCATGACTCGCCGAAATCCCTGACATCATTGTTGTCCGTCGATCCGAGCAGCAAGCCCCATAACGTCGGCACGATATCTTTGACGCGATCGGGACTCTCCGAACGTTGTTTCTTCCACTCCTCGGTCAGCACCACTTTGTCGTCCTTGAGCGTATAGTGCTTGCCCTCGATACCGAATTTCCACAACAGCTTGCCTTCCTTGGACGCCAGAAAGTCGGCGAACTTGACGATGTCCTCGGGATTTTTGGTCGTCGACGGAATTTCCCAGCTCATGTACCCCGACTTATACTTCTCGTATACCGCATCCTCGCCCTTGTAATTGGACATTTGGTCCATCGGTACGTACCTTGTTTTGAGGAATCTGTCGGGCATCACGTTGGCGTATGTCGTGATCGCGAACGATCCGTTGGCCATTGCCTCTTCCGCGCGCACATTGTCCATCGTGAAGGCTTCCTTGTCCAGCAGCCCTTCGGCAAGCAGTTTGCGCACGAACTCGATCTGTTTCGTAATGTACTCGGTTTCGGCCAGATGCTTCACCTTGCCGTCGGTATCTACGTCAAATCGGGTGCCGTTGCCGAAATCCCAATTACGATACAGTGTGCTCGTGATGGAACCGCCCCAGAATCGCGATCCGATGACGGTAACGGGTTTGCCGTTGTTATCTTTGAAATCGCCCTCTTTAATTCGCTTGGCCAGATCGTACAGCTCATCCATTGTCTTGATCTTGCTCGGATCGACGCCAAGCGCTTGAACGATGTCCTGACGGACCCACATGCCGGATCGACCGTGCACGCGCTCCTCATCGGTCAGATCTGAGCCTGGAATGTTCAAATGCACCGCATACACTTTGCCGTCGAATTCGGGACGAAACATGATGTTCTCCTTGGAATCGCGCGGCAGGAACTCGTCTTCGAAGTACTTGCTGTACACTTTCGTATTTTTCAAATAGGGGGCCAAGTCGGTAAAGACGCCTTCGCGGGACGCTTTCAGAATGACAGAGTTCTCCGGGCGGCCGCCGTGGTCCAGATAATTAACGATCACGTCCGGCAGATCGCCGGAGGCCAGCGCCGTCGTCAATTCCTCCAATCCGTCCGGATGATTGGTCGACTGAAACTCCAGCGTAATCCCTGTCATTTCCTTGATTTTCTGGGCTACTTCATTGTTGATCTGATCGACCGGCAGACCGGCGCCGTCGTTCTCCAGAAATATTCTTCCCGTAATTTTGCGATCGGCGATGAAGTACGGCCCGCGATCCCCGGTTGCCGCAGGCGAGTTGCCGTTCGTTCCCGACGCCTCATTATTGCCGCTCTTTGTACATGCAGACAGAACCAATGCCGTAATCAACAGCAACGCAAGCATGCTGGCGATCCCTTTTTTCCATCTCGTCATTGTCATGCATCCTCCTTGGATTGGGGTTATCGAAATCAACCCTTCACTGAACCGATCATGAGGCCTTTTACAAAATAGCGTTGCACAAACGGATACACACAGACGATAGGCAAGGTGGCGACGACCAATGTTGCCATCTTGAGCGATTCGCCTGTCACATTCTGGCGCGGATCTCCGGGCAAGTAGACGACCATCATTTTTTTGCGCATAGCTTCCGCCGAATCCAGCATCTGCTTAAGCAGCGTTTGCAGCGGATACAGATCTTTGTCTTTGACGAAAAAGGTGCCTGCATACCAGTCGTTCCAATGCCCAACGGCATTGAACAGTCCAATAACCGCCAGGACGGGCAGGCTGAGCGGCAGAATAATGCGAAAGAACACTTTGTAGTCTCCCGCCCCGTCAATCTTGGCGGACTCCTCCAGACTATCGTCTATCGATTGGAAGAACGTTCTCATTAAGATGATGTTCCATGCGCTGTAGAGCGCCGGAATAATGTATACCCAGAACGTATTCGTCAGATAGAGGGATTTCAGCACCATGTAGTACGGTACGATTCCCCCGCCGAACAGCATGGTGAAGACGATGAAAAACATGTAAACGTTACGCCCCGGCAGCGTCTTCTTCTTGAGCGCGAACGCCGCCATCGCCGTCAGCAGCAAGCTGAGCGCGGTGCCGATTCCGGTGCGCAGCACGCTGATCTTCAAGCTCTGAAGAATGTCATCGTTATGGAACACTTCCTGATAATTCGCCCAAGTGAATTCCCTTGGCCAGATACTAATGCCGCCAAGCGCGGAATCCGTGCCGTCATTAAAGGACAACGCCAAAATATTCGCGAACGGTAACAATATCGACAGGCACAGAAGCAGCAGAAGCGTTATGTTCACCGCCCCGGCAATCTTCTCCGCCGTGTTGCTCTTTGCCCTCATGTTTCACCGCTCCTTCTTTTCTTGTTGCGCGCAGGAAAGCCCATTGAGATATCTTTGGTTCAACCTATATAGCTACCACAGGCTCGCTTCCCGATCCGTCAGCTTGGCGACAGCTTTATTGATCAGCAGAACCATCACCAGCCCGATGACGCCCTGCATCATGCCGACCGCTGTGGCATAGCCGTATTGTCCTTGCATCATACCGGTGCGCAGAACGTATACGTCGAGAATATCCGCGGCGTTCGAGTTGCCGGCCGTTCGAAGCAGGAAATTCTGCTCGTAGCCCGTGGAGAGCAGACCCGACAGATCCAGAATGAGCAAAATGCCGATCGTGGTGCGAATGCCGGAAAGCGTCACGTGAACCGTCTGCTGCCACTTATTCGCCCCGTCAATCTGGGCCGCTTCGTAGAGCGTCGGATCCACGTTGGTGATCGCGGCCAGGTAAATGATGGAGCCCCATCCGATGCCTTTCCATACGAAGGTCAGGAACATAACCAGGTAGAAATACTTCTCTTCCATCATGAAGAACGTTTCTCCGCTTCCTCCCAGCCAGGCAAGAAGCTGATTTGCGATGCCGTCGTTCGGGCTCAGAATGCGGAACGTGAACGCGGCGACGACGACCCAGGACAGAAAATGAGGCAGATACGAAATCGTCTGAACGACGGATTTGAGCCCCCGGCGCCTAACGGCATTCAACATTAAGGCCAGTATAATCGGGAACGGAAAATAGAGTACGATCTTGATCAGACCGACAATAATCGTATTCAGCACCAGCTGCCAGGCTCCCGGATAAGCGAAGAAGTTTTCGAAATAACGGAGCCCGACCCAGGGACTGTGCAGGATGCCGGCATTGAATTTGAACTCCTTGAAGGCGAGCAATAACCCGCCCATCGGCACGTAGGCGAATACGACAAACCAGATCAGGCAAGGCAGCAGCATGACGAATAACTGCCTGTGACTCTTGATTCGACTCCACAGACTCTCGATTGCAATCCCCCCCTTAACGATCAACCGGACGCTTCCCCGTTACAGCCTCTTGCTTGTTAACCCGCCTTCTATGGCGGCTCCACCTCCCCCAACGATTAACTTTCCGTCCTTGATGACGGTAGAGCGGTGGTTGCCGGACTGAATCCGGCCCATTAGCGTATAAGGCTTCGTCCGGCCGCCTGTATGGAATATTGCGGAGATGACCGTCTTCTCGCCCGGTTGTAAAGTGCAGCTTTGTTCGATACTGTCCGCGGATATCGTCACGCCATCGGCCGACAGCCGCACCTTGACATCGGCTATCTCGCCTCCCCGATTCTGAAGATGAACCAAGAGCTTGCCCTCCGTCCCCGGCTCCGCTTCGATCCTGTCGGGTGCCTCGATGCCGGCTTCAATACAGCTATCGAAATGGATATCCCAGTTCCATGTCGCTCCCGCCAACGTCTCCAGCGTTCTTGCCACGGACAGCCCTCGGTAGGAAGCTGTCACCGTCGCAACCCGCTGCAGTGGGAGCTCGTCGAGCGCAAGCCGACCTTCCTCTCCCGTGCGGCAGATCAGTTCCTCGGCGGACTGGAGCGCGATGACGATCTGAGCGTCGACCGGCCGACCCAAGTAACGGGTTTCGATATTCAGCCTGAAGGGCCGTTCCGCGCGTGCCGCTCCGCTGACGTAGCCGTGGCTGTGCGGCAAATAATCTTCATTGAACTGGCGCTCGCCGTCAGCGAACAGAATGCCCCGCGGAGCGTCGCTCGTAACCGAGATTCGCTGCGGCTGGAATTGCACATCCGCGCTGAAACCGTTCATGCCGCTCCCGTCGGGAGGCGCAATCTGGCTGCCGGCGCCGGCGAAGGAGCGAACGCCGTATCCCTTGATCAGGGAGATCGCCTGCCATGACTTCTCTTCGTAGGCATCGGGAAAACCCGGATTCAAGCCCGCCACGAATTGCAGGTTGCGGGAAGCGAGTCGCGCGAACGTCCGGTCGTTCAAGTATTCGCCGATGTCGAGCAGATTCTTGGCAATCTGGCCATACAACGCCGTCGCACCGTGGTTTGTCGACTGGAAGAATTTCGCTCCGCCATATTCGGGGTCGGCATATAGCGTCAACGGATAGATGCCCAGCGGAGACAGCTCTTCGGATGCCGCTGCATACCCGTAAGCGTAAGTTCGCACGACGTTGTGCCAACTAGCCGCCTCCTCATGATCCGGCTGCAGCTTGAGCAGTTCGATGAATCCTTGCACGTTGGTTGGCTCAATATTCCCCATGTGGAACCGGTGATTCTGATTCCACTCCAGGCAGAAGGTCTCGTCGTCTTGCTCGAAGGCGTAGAAGTTGCCGTATAGACCGTCCATCGGACGCGTATGATCGACGAACTGCCGTTCGGACGCCGCTCTGGCATATTCAATGGCTGTTTCCAAATATTCGGATTCGCCCGACAGACGATACAATAAGGCGACCCCCCACAAGAACGTCAGCTTATCCTTGGTCTGAAGCGAATAGGGGATCGTCCAGTCATCCGGCTTGTTGTAGACCGTTCTCGCCAATTCATGCACGTACTCGGTCTCATCCGGCCCATCGGTTTGCCCATCGGCATCGGATCTGCCGTAAAAATCGGAATCGAGGTTGTACGGCCGTACCATTGCGTTCTTATAAGCACGTTTGGCGCATTGCAAGTATCGCTCCGACCGTTCCGTCAAGATCGATTCATCCGTTCCGTCAATCAAATTGCCGGGATCGCACTCCCTCATCGTCCGGCAGGCTCTGGCCAATGCGGTAATCGCGTACGCGGTGCCGTGCCAGTTATGATAATCTGACGTCCCGTAGCCCGTCTGGCGACCGGCATCGTGGTTAAATCGCCCGTCCGTAAGCGGATTGGCGGAGCTCTCCTGGGACAGAACGATATAATCTGCACCTTCCGCAATGTAATTCAGCAGCAGTTGTCTGTCTTGCGGCCCCAATCTGTCGCGCAATTCGCGATTGTCCCAGTAGTCGATCAGTCCGTGCACGGTGACGATATGCGAGGACAGCTCGCGAATTTCGGTGCCGCAATCCCGCCAGCCCGGCACGCCGGGAAGTTGTCGTTGTTCCAGTTGGCGCAGAGCCACCATCGTCAAATCCGCATGCTCGGAGTGCGTCAGCGCCGTCCGGGAGATCTCGAACTCGGACGAGTCCAACCCCAGCTCCGGCACGGACAACCGATAGCGTCCTTCCTGCTCGAATTCGGTAAAATCCAGCCTCCACCAATACGAGCCCCACTTCTCGCCCCAGCGTTCAACCGTGCCGGCAAATACCTCTCGCCCCGTGGACGCTTCCAGCAACGCAAAGCGCTTCCCCTCCGGGCAGCAAGGAGGATGGCTCTCCGCGCTTCTTAGCAATGCCTGCTTCGGATCCGCGGGATAAAATCCCGCCTGAGTTTCCAGCAAACTGACCCTGTTCATATGCTCGATCCCCCTCATGATTTTCCCAATGTAAG
>Ga0256901_1000899_pt1 | contig 15634 bp, 1 predicted proteins | sample MC6MC0689MT_FD_190200 | JGI IMG/M metagenome (GOLD analysis project Ga0256901, IMG submission 190200) | Metatranscriptome of enriched soil aggregate microbial communities from Iowa State University, Ames, United States - MC6-MC0689-MT... | ecosystem: Environmental > Terrestrial > Soil >... | reverse complement strand
TTTTTAACCATAAAAAATTTAATTAAAAATTTTTTCAAAGTCAAATCGAACATCGAAACGGCCAAAATACTACTATCAATATTCCATTGTAAATCAAGTACAATAAACCCAGATGAACGTGATGGTAAAGTTGGCTCATGGAGAGGAAATGAATAACGTGGGAGGCCGTTACGTTCGTAAAATTGAACATGTTGTTGGGTTAAATATTGGGTTTCGGCATTTGCAGCACCTTTAGCTCCAATATTCCCATGAATATGACGCGTAGTAATAACCGTAGCGATAATATTACCACTAGGACGCCAAGCTAAATGACGTGACATACCTTGGTGATATGTATAGCCAGTATCTTTTGAATTTTTATCAAAGTTAATTATTGGTTGCTTTTCAACATCAAAATACTGTGACAAAACCCCTTCGGATTGCGATGTCAATGTACATTGACGTGACCAAACACGCAATGCACGTTTAGTATTCCCATGTTCAAGGAGTTCCTTTTGTTGGGCTGGAGATAGGAGGGAAATTTGTTCTGCTGTAATTTTCTTCAGAGAAGATGTGGTAAAATATTGCGAATCACCCCTCCAGGAGATCGAAATGTCACTTTCCAAATCAACTTGAATAAGGTTATTATTTTTCGTTAATTCAGTATATTCTTTATTTTGAATAGTACCAGAAAGATGTACGTATGGATTCGAACTCGCTAATTGTTGTTGTTGATTGATTTGACCAGTGATTGGTGATTCCCCAATGACATCAAATTGATTCGACATGACGATAATATTTGCATTATTACAGCCCAAAACTAACAGTTCACGATCCGGGGACCATTGAGCTGAGCTAAAACCGCCTTCAATTTGACCGATAACTTCAATTGTACCGGGTTGGTTATCATCATCAAGGTTGTTATTACTATTTTCAAAAAAGCCCATTTCTGCCATTGAGGTTTGAGTATTAGTGGTATTATTCGTAGATAATGAGATATCAGAAATAGATTGTGAGGAGGTAATACCAGCAGTTGAGATTGAGATAATTTGACCCAGATCTGAACTTGTCGCAATTACAACAACAGCTTCGCTTTCGGCAACATATTGAATATTTAATATTCTGTCCCCATCCAACAACAATGGATCTTCATCATCTTCGGATGATAATAATGGTGTTGATAGGAGATGGGTTTTTGTTATTAAATGATAAGCGTGAAAAGTTAATTCATCGTCAACATAATACACAATTTGTTTTGTATGATCTAGCGCTGCGGTAGTAGAATGTGGATTAATGTTAATAATAGATGGGAGTTCAGTTGGGGTTGGAGAAGCTTGTTTAAGACGAAAAATTTTATGATTTGTTAAAACGAGATTTTTCATTTTGGGAAAACGGTTGTACAAAAAAGAAAAAAGACGAAAAAAACAAGTGTTAATGGTATGATTGGACCTATTAATAAGAGTGGGGGATTAATAGTATACGAAATGGGTAAGTAAATGGAGGGTATATAGAGGGTGGTGTTGATGGAAGACCTGCGCGAGGGGATTTAGAGACGACCTTTTGTTTTTTTGGGGAAAAATGCAGTTTTATGCGGTTTTTTTGTTCGTTTTTTTTACTGCGAGGAGTTTGGAAAAAAAATCACGGCAAAGGCCTCTTTGAACTAACAATTTAGTGGGTGAAGGAATGGAAGTTGTAAGGATAAGTGAGTTGGACCAAAGAATTTGTAGAATAACACATGGAGGAGGACAATTTTCAAAATGTAGATTTTTGTTGTTGCGAAATTTGTCTTTTTTTTTTTTTTGTGAATTGTTGAAAATTATTTTGAAATTTTTTTTTTTTTTGTTCCCTCACTTTTAAAAAAAAAGGCACTTGCTGCAATTTACAATTCGCTCCATCAACTATACAATTCAAAATCCATTTGGAAATTTTATCTACGCTTATCAGCTCACGTTTTGACCCTTTTTTACAGTATTTACGAAAACAATCTTTTTTTTTCCTATTTTTCATCGTTTTCTTCTTCCTTTTTCTCTCTTTTTTTTTTTCCTTCTCGAATTCCCTATACATCCACACCATCTACTTATATAAGTTTCATAGCCCCCAAAAGTTCATATATTAAAACCCATAATCATTTTTAATTTCCCACCATACCCAAATCTAGTACTACTTTTTAGCTATCAATTTGATTTCTTTGCAGGAAAAAAAAAAACCCAAAAAAAAACCCAAAACTCAACATCTTTTCACCAAAATTCACAATTTTGGGAACAAATTCGATATCAAAAACTCACCTCGGTTTACAGCTCCTCACTAGCCATCACCAATTCGACTTTTTATTATTGCTAAGATAATATTGACTTGATCTTATATTGAAAAAAACCTAATTTTATTGTAGTTTTGCTTTATTTTCCCAACACAACAATATTAAAATAAAAAGACAATAACGTAACAAAATAATAAAAACCCCAAATTTCTCAACCCCCCCCACCAATCTATTCCCTTAATATTTAACCCATTCATTTCCTCATTTTTGCCACAAAACCCCTTAATCCCTCCCCATGGACCGTACATTTTCAGAATCAATTGCCCAATATATCCAACCCGTTATTCTAGTCAACTCCTCCCCCTCCGTCGAAGCAATAAGTCTAAAATCTGGTCTAACATTCACCGAGCAATTACGGCCATTTTTCCAACCCCATGCCTCCACACCTGCCCTTTCTATCAAAACTCTAAGCGGTTCGACAAAAGAATTTAAGCACTTTGCCTATCGTTTATTACATAATACCGAGTTCCAATCAATACGGTCAGCTCAATTACATCATTATATTAAGTTTCGTTTGGGGACAATGCTATCGCTTCAGGAGAACCAAGAGCAATCTTTACAATCACATCAACAAACCAACACCTCCCCGATCCCAACTAGATTAAAAACACCAGAAGAGGATAAGCTTGCGAAGATATCTTATAATGAACCTTTGGGTCATTTATTTCTTACTCCCCTTTCAGCTAACCATTTCCAACTAACCAATCTCCTCGGGTTAGAACACAACATCCCCCCACATATAAACACAAAGTCGCGCCCAATCTTTCATACCAGCGACAAATCAATCAATTTGGCCCAAACTATAAACTCATTTACTACTTCAAATTCTGATATTTTTTCCCTCGAACAAACCCATGCAATCTGTTCGACCTTCCAATCAACACGTGCATCAATCCGTACATTTTTCACCAAACATCCAGATCCGACACCATGGTATAACCGCTTGCGTCGTATTATAGTTGACTTTTCACACTACTCCTCCACACATCTTCTCGATCAACCCATTGCACAAATCTTGGCTGTATCAGCATCAGAACCCCAACCACTTCATACATTACAACAATTATCGTATCATCATAATACACCATTAGCTGTTCGGGAATGTATTGCTACTGGGACGGAAAAAACAACATTGATGAATTCGGAAATTGTTAATTCATTTTGTCAACCAAACTCTGTTAACTTCCAAAAGCATATCCAATACGGTATCCACCCATTACATCGTATTTATACCGTTGTTGTTGATCATGATATTACCCAGGGGTTGAATGTGTTTGAATTAATGTTGGTTTATCTAAAATTTTACAAAAATCCGTCCAAAATGACAAAGTTAAAAGAGATCTGGTCAAGTTCGATATTTACCCATGATTTTATTGCAAATGAATTATTACCAGATGTACCATGGATTAGAGATTATTTATTTGTTCGTGATAATGGTGTTTGGGGTCTTTCTTCAACAAATACCCCAAAACAGCAGCCACAACAGCAACAACAATTTTCTCAACAACAACAACAACAACAACAACAACAAAATTCACAACAAGCTCAACAACAGCAACAACAGCAACAACAACACGAATTATTACGTGGTTTGGAGGCTGAATTGGCGATTGAAGATGAAACTTATTATTTTAATCGTATTTTCAAAAAACGTTCCAGACAACAACAACGACAATTAAACCAAACTTCAATTCAAACATCAATACCACAACAACAGCAACAACAACAACAACAACAATCACAAATCTCACAACAAAACCAATCTAATAACTTACTAACGAATTCATTACCGCCATATCAAGAGAATAACATTTTTTCAAGCCTACCATCTGCGCTAAAAGTTGAAACTGCCTTCCCCCTATTCACATATTTACATTCCCAATGGTTACAAACAACCTCCCAAACATTTTCCCCATCAATGCAACACTCCTTACCGACAGCAACCATTCCAGAAGTGCTCAAGTGGCAAGTCAAACATGAAAGCGATGGTGTTGAAATTGTCTACCATCGTGTTATTTCCAACCCATTCTTATCCAGTCTCGATGAAGTGTACACAACCCAAGCTATTATCGTAAATAACGTATTAATCCCAACTATTATACCGAACTACATTTGGATCGGCATCGTTACGTGGTTGTTATCTTTGGAATCCCAACGGTGCTTGGCCGGGGTCCATTTATTTCATGACATCTCAACATCCCTAAAAAACGTTGCGCTTACACTCTCCGCAATTGATGCGACATTACATACACCAGGTGCACCGGGTAATACACAAAACACACAGACTTCGACTGTTATTACCTCTAACAATCATGAAAACGTTGTCTTATCCTCTGCAAGACGAATCGATCTCAACGTCAAATCCTCAATCATATATTCTATGGCTAATTTTAATAATAATACATATTTTAATACCCTATCGTCAGTTTTAAGTAGCATTGAAACTTTGGCTATAATTACCGATGTTATCGCAGTTAATCAAGACCTATATAACTATTATCTCTCCCCGACCCTCCACAACTCCCAATTTTCACACTCCGATTCGCTAACCAATACCCAACGTTACTGTCGTGCATTTTATGATGCGCATAGCGCGTCTGAACGTTTACTTAACAATCCTCCGCCATCCTCATCGATAAATCAACCAATTAATGTCACTCATCAACCCCTGCCTATTGCCGTACCGTATCATGCTAGAAATATTGGTGCAACGAGGGGGAGATTTGATATGAATTGTCGTAGACATGTGATCTTACGAAGAACGATGAAGCTGCTTGTCAATACATCCCAACGGACTCACTTAACGAATACTAACCATCCCGCCGCGACTCAAATTCAACAATCGAGGGTCGGGGGCGGGGTGTCTTTTTCAAATAAGGATAGAAAAAGCGGGGGGCAAAGTAATCAAAATAGTCAAAATTTTCCACGCACCCCGAGCTCATATTCAAATTTAAACAAACCAATCGGTGACTTAAGTAATACATTTCAATCTACATATTTAGAAACGCAAGATATTATGAATACTAATTCTACTAGTCAATCTGAGATGAGTATTGGGGTGTTATATGAGAGAAGCCTCGCGAATATCATCGAAGTTGGTGTACTATCCAATCAACACGCTGCACGACAGCAGCAACAACAATTACAACAACAGCAGCAGCAATTATCTCAAGGTAATAGGGGTAGTGTTGGGGGTCAATTAGGTCTGGATGGGGCTGGAAATACTAATAATGTTCAAAGCTCGACCCAAAATTCAAATTATCTCTCACAAACTTCCACTGCCCTCCCCCAACTCACTCAAACAGCCCCATTTACACTTAACGGTCTACCATCTCTTCCCAATTTTGATTTAGCTGATACAAGTGCTTTGGGTGATTTTTCATCACTTTTGAAACCCTTCGACCCCACACTTCTTCTTGGTCAACGTTGGTCAAACGGGCTTGCTAGCGAACTCAATACCTATGAAACTCTCTCGTTATTTCCGCCATCCATATCCATTTTGTCGCTGCAACAACAACAAAGAAGTGTTTACTTTTTAGAAAAAGTCCAAAATACGTATAGCTCCTCACAATGTTTATTTGATTGGGATAAATATCTTGGTGTTAAAATAACTTCACCAAGTTATCATCTCAGCAGTTCAATATTTCAACCTGCACAAAATCAACACTCACCGATCATTGCCCATCAAATACAATCTCGTGGTTATTTTAAACCACCAGTACGGTTCCCACATCAAACACCAACTATACCAGCATTAACCATGTCAGATGTACCGAATAACGTCAATTCTACCCAATCCCCACTTTCACTTGCCCTGCCACCCCCATACTTTCTCCCCGTAGATGATACTATCCGCTCATACCTAACAAGTATCCTACAAGAATGGACTCGTGAAACACCATTAACACCTATTTCTAACAATTCTTCAATAGCTTCTGTTACTTCTATCGGAACAAGTTTAAAATCAACCCTCACAACGAGCTCCGCTTTCACTCCCTCCCACGTCTCCCCGACCATTTCCCACCTCCAATCAATCTCTACAATTAATCCACTTACTCTAATATACGATTTAGGCCTACAATCGTTAACGCCGACTGAATTATTCAATTTGGACGAACGCGGTAAGAAATTTTTCTCTCATCGAAGTGCATTTCAGCGAATCGGCAAGCTCCCTCGTTTCCTATCCCCACAATCAAAATCAATTTCAGATTGGTTTTCACAACAATTCCCATTAAACCCGTCAATGACTCATTTCCCTTATTTACAACCAAGTTTTTCGAGACACTTAGCAAGGGGTTTACACACCAACCTTTTGATAAACAAGCCCTTACTCACGATGCCGATCCCTGTAGCGCTATTAACATCATATGGTATTGGTCCATATCATTCAGTACTAACCGGATTGGGTCCACTAATCGTCCAGGATGGGGTTTTGGTCGGGAGGGATGCTGGGAAAGATGATGGTAAAAATAATGATCGTTTGAATAGTCACGATTTATTAAATTTGGGCTCGGATGATTTATATAATGAATATAATGATGAAGAAGATGAGGATGATGAAGATGACGATGATAATATCGGTAATACCATGGGCATTATTATTGATATTAACTCCCAAATTGAACAAATCCTATACCCTCGTCCTCTCTTTGTCCCCACCCCTGACGGCCTCTCCCTTCCACTCTATCACCAACATAATCACCTCTCGTTAATATCATTAACTTCACAAGTTTCACGGATGTCTGAATCATTAGGGTCTCATTTGGAGCATCTTATTCACACCACAAACCAGAAATCTAATCAAAAGAAATCCTTCAAATCGTCAATCCGTGGTCTCTTTAGCTTTTCCAGTTCCTCATCATCATCAAGTACTAATCAAGATATGCAACAAAACCTTAATTTTTATAACGGGTCTTTAAAACGTTTATTTAATGTTGTTGTTGATCTTTGTGGTTGTCCTTTATGTGGTTCAAAATCTCTCCAACTAATCCAAAATCCGCCCCATAACGCCTCAAACCAATCAACTCAACAACTATCATCTCTCGATCCAAACTCAAAACAATTTGGATTAAGTGAAGCGTTGGGAAATGTTAAATATGCTATCTCACCGCAGTTTCGTTTGGGGATCTTGATGATTTTAACACAAGAATACACACATGCCATTTCATTTTTAAAGGGAGTTTTGTCGGATAATTTAAAATCCCCCACAATGGTTGCATATATAAATTATCTATTAGGTATATGTTATTCTCTTTATGATCCTACTGTTGATGGGTCGTTAAGTGTTAATACTTCAATTAGTCATATCAATTCTAGCCTGAATGTCTTATTACAACAGCTCCCTTATCGTCTAGCTTACCCCCAATCAGACTCCCCATTCTTTACATTAGCTCGTTTATGGACACAATCATCTAGTACGAGTTTACAGGGCTTATTGGGTTCGTTGGGGAATATTTCTCACAATGTATTGAAGTCAACGACTACAACAACAACAACAACAACTACATTATCATCACATACATCAACAACGGCTTCATTACCACCACCAGTTGTTGTTGGATCAACTACTTATACTATTTCTGAATCTACACCTTACCCTACCCAACAAAACAGCCCAGATCCTTTTCCCGGTAATCAATTCGGTAATAACCTTACAAAATCAACAAATAATTCAACCTCTTCATTAAACCTATTCCAATCAATTGCAAAAAGTGGTAATTCTGATCCTACAATGTTACCACTTAGTTCAACTGTAATTTCATTGTTACTTTCCCAAAACCATTCCCCCGAATCACTCTTTGTCACAGCTCCTTATATCCCATCACCACAAACTCACATCTACGGTGAACCATCCGTCCCAAATGTTTCAATACCGAACTCCGGCATTGCTTCATCATCTATAGCTATGTTATACAACAACCTCAATATTGGTGCAGGGAACGGCCAGCCCTATGATATGCAAATAATGTCAGCATTGTTCATGTTATCAGATATATCTACGTTAATTAATACCCCTATTAGTGATGAAATATACCTTTTAGAAGGTTGGGCGTGGGAAATGTTTTTTTTATTGACTGATTTACACCGCTTACCCGGTGCATATCGTTCAACTCAATTCAAACCAGGTGAGGCTAAGCTATTACAATCAGCAAAAACAATCGGTTCGGCGAGCTCCGATCAATATCAAGCTTTGGTCGCAAGAAAGGAATTAAATTTACCCCTTTTGGCGAAGTTTTCGCAATGTACGTGTTATATTCAAGATGTGCAACTTTTTCATACATTTTTAAAACAACAAATATCAATTTTAGACCACCCTACCCCTGATTCAACCACCTCTCGTAAACAAAACACGACCCAAAATACACAATCATCATCGATTTATGGTAATAATAACGGATCCCATAGTTTCTTAGACACGTTTCATTTTTCTGGCCATGATCAAAAAACGTTTTCCACTCTTGGCGGTGCAAATGCCATTTTTGCCGCTTCCGAATGGTTGAAAATCTCCCAAGTCACGGGGCAAAATCCGACCACAATTGGCCGCCTATTGAGTGAAAGTTTTAATCAAAATACTAATTTGGTATCTTCATCTACTACTCTTGGCTCAACTAATAATGCCCCAACTGTGCCTGTTTTACAATCACGGACGTTTTGTTTCTCGCCATTTATTTTGGAACAAATTGCGTATGCCCATCTATACCACCCCGAACCATCGGCTCCACTTGATGAATATATAGATCCTAATGATTATTACCAGACATCACAACCGGGACCACAAGAACTGCAAAGGAACCGTAAAAAGCGACAACTCTACATTTCACGCGATGCAAACGATACTTCCCTCCAAGCCCACATTGAACGTTTTGGACAAATGATGTTAACAGCAGCACGTAGTTATCTTGTACATGGTTATTATTTATTCTCTATCCGTTGTTTACTTACTTTTACGAAATTAACCTCACTTATGCAGCGCCCCTCGACTTGTATGACAATTGCCGATCTCCTTTCAACCGCCTTGGATTGGTTCTCAACTCAAGTCCTTTATCACCATCAACAACCTCTTACTCTTCTACAAGCCCATCACAATTTAAACTCTGGGGATATTAAGGTAAGTGGTCAACAGACATATGGTCAATTCCGAACCCTTCTACGTGACACCACTTCTCGCTTTGAAGAATTGCAATTTGTATCACAATTACGTCAATACGCTGCACAATTATCTGCTATTTCTATTACGCATAGAATGACGCAATCTGCCTTACATACTGCACAGAATTATTCATCTATAATGTTTCATAATAATTTTTACAAAAATGTGAACTCTCGAACGAACTCATCAATATCATCGTCGTCATCATCGTCATCATCATCATCATGTTCATCATTTCGTCTACCAAGTTCATTTATCCCATTGGTTCCTGGGAGATGCATTAATATGCCGGTTTATGACAAGAAATCAAATATCGACCCACAAATTGAATTTTTTGGTTCACAATGTAACAATATTAATGAAAAAACACCCTCAACTGTGGTTCAACGTGCTCATTGCATTCATAATGGTATTGAAAACGATCAAGATAAGAATCCGGTGCAGAAAATGGCTTATTATTATTCAGAACTGTCAAAAAAACGTAATTTTATGCAATATTCTGACTCAATTAACACATCATTAGTAATTGTTGATACATGTGATCATTGTTATGATCTTGCATCTAATTCACCATTTGGGCAATCCGGACATTTATTACATGGGGTTTTCTTCGGTGTTTTAAACACCAATAATTACCTATCGAATATCCAACGTGAAGTAAACTCAATCCCATTAAAGACAAACATCCCGTCATCAATACCACCATCATTATTACCACATTTACAATCAAAACGGATTAGACAACAAGGAAATGTACAACCGAAGGCCATTTCTTTGCGGGAAATTTCACAAAATAACACCCAAAATCAACTAAATTCACAGAATTCACCAGCCCCAACGACCCCATCGGGTGCTAATTCGCAATTAAATCTAAACAATATTGATCCAGCTTCGATTTTATATTTTAATAGACTCATTTTAGAACAACAGCAAATTTTTGCACTGCTCACTTTCGAAGCGCATCACATGTTCTTTCGTATATACATGCTCTGGAACCTTACTCAATACCTTACCGAAACAAGTAGTTCATCATTTAAATCAACTCCGACCCAAAATAGCCATAGTGCTATATCAGCAGGGAGCGCAATGGACTTTTCCAGCCGGGATTCAGTCCCTTTTTCACGTCATTTATCACACGATTTTGATGATCTTACAATGTCATCATTTCTATCACAAGATAAACAATCTACTTTATATGGCTTGTCATCTCTTGTACAATTAGTCGGTCAACACAATACTGGTTCCAATTCCTGGCTCAGTACTCTTTATGATAATTCCACCTCAACCGTCCACCACGCTTCTCGTAAAGATGATTCAAAATTATCACTTGCGCAGTTAATGAATAATATCAATACGGGGGATTTTCTGTCGGGATCTGACCATAACAGATCCACACCTTCAAAGACATTGTTGGTCCCACAACTCCCCTCTATACCCTCCCCAGTATCAAAACCTACTGATTCCTCCATAATGTTACCTTCGGGTACATTGTTGGTGAATAATCCCGCGTTTGATACCAATCTGGGCGGGGTTTCGCAGGGGCAATTGGTTCTTGGGGAAAATAATGGAAGAAATCAAAATAATGGCCAAAATTTACAAAATTTGCAAAATTTGCCGACTAATTCACCAAATACAACAGTTCCACCAATTATAGTCCCAAAATTAACCCCACAAGAGGAATTAGATTATATGCAATTGCCATTCCCAATGTATACTATCATCGGTACTCGTTTAGGCCTCCCACACACCCAAACATCATTCCCCCGTGAATCAAAAAAACAAAAAATGACCCCAGTTATATCCCAATGCTCATTATGTTGCAGTGGTAAATGTCAAGATATTGATATTGTTAAGGGAAGAAAAAATAATCGCACTAATAGACCCTATAACCCTAAAAGTCTATCCCATGTCATCCCATACTACCCAATTCAACTCCACGGGCACCCCCAACAGCTGTCTTTATTACCTAGTCAGCATGCTACTATGTTTAATGACCAAGCCGAACTGGTTCAGAAAAGTTCTAACAAATTGAGCTTTGTTTCGAATGTTTTCAAAGCTTCTTTACAATCCCGTGGGAATGTGTATGGTTTAACCGAAAAGGCATCAAAAGTGTATAATATTCTTAATGAAGGTATTAAACCGCATGATGAAGCCTTTTTTAATGGGGATTTTGATGGGGTCGGGGGTAATTTGGGGTTGGATGGTAGCGGTTTTAGTAATTCTAACAAGACCAATGGGGTAGATAATGATGGCGAGTATCCCGATCATCATCCTAAATCAAATACACCACATAAATGTAATTGTGTATGTAAAGAACCCGAGGAGCATGGGAAATTAATTAGAAATATTAGATCGAATATTTTCGGAAATCCAAACAAAAACGATGATAAAAACGACGATTTTTTTGATACATTTTCCTCAACCCAAACTCAATTTTCGGTACCATTATATGAACCTATCACGTTATATGTATCATTTTATAACCCATTACCTGTTACTATTTCATGCAGTGATCTTAATTTGGGCATATCTATTGATGTCTTACATCAAAGTTCAAATTTTGTTGAAAATAATGGGGATTTATCAAAAAATGATAACAACAATACACACTTTTCACAAAAAAATCAACTCAAAGGCCAATCGATTAAAAAAACAAACACTTATGACAATTTTCAAAATGTTCAATCACCATATGAGAAACAATTTGAAATTACGACGACCAAGGGTGATATCATTATCCGTCCTTATGATACCCATATTGTTGAATTCTCTGTTAAGATATCTTCAGCTTATTTGAACAATAGTATTGGTATCTTACCAAATATATCACCAAAAGCAGCACAGATCGATCACAAAATCCTCCCAGGTTTATCGTCAGTTTTTTCAAATTTAAATCCAAAAAATGATGATAAAAAATATGGTGAACAAAACAATGATAAAAAAAATGATAAAAAAAATGATAGCTTATTCGGGTTGTTTATGTATGATGATAATGATGCTACAACACCTGATGATAGTACAGCATCAAAATCACCAGAACCTATTACTGATTCATATAAATACCTTGTATTTCATGGCAAAAACGACACAATTGATCAATTTGATCAAATTAATCAAAATACTCAAATTGGTCAAGATAACTCCCCATGTCAAACATGCACTCCAACAGTAATCTCAAATTCCAACCTCCTTTCCCATTCAGTTTTCCCATATTCTTTTTCTCACCAATACCTCCCTCTAATCACCGCAAAACTAAGCCATATTACGGCCATTGTTAATAAAATACCTACTATATTCCCTATAACACCCGCTGCTTTCGACTGGCTTAATTATTTAAAAATTAAAAAAAAACACATCGCAATGTTAAAATCCGCACAAAGACACGAGCAAAACCAAAAGGATTTACTATCCTTGGTTGTGCACCCATCAAAATCGCGTAGTAATATGGTATTACCTACACCATCTTCTGTTCCTGGGGGGATTGGTGCTGGAAGCGGGAATTATGACCATTTTGGTCTCTTTTCAAACAATTTATTTGATCAAAATTTTATTCAAAATAATAATCACCACCATAATAACACTTTTGGCACCAAATTTTCCTCCACATTTTCAAAAATCCCCCAAACTTTATTTTCCCCCGTCCCTCATTCAGCCTTCCATCTCTTAACAAAACTCGTAAATAACTTCTTCCCTGTCAATGCATCTCGTTACACACTCACATCTAGCACAACTACCCAACCTTATTACGTCAATTACATCACCGACATCACCACAATCCCTAATCTATTTCAAAACTCCTTGTTCGGTGCTGGTTATCTGGGTTATTTATCGATGTTTTTTAACAATCCATTTTATCAATCTCATATCCAATCCTATGCGTTAGAGAATAACACGATTTATGGGATGAATAGATACGATGTCCCACCATCTATCCATACCTTTCTAGTCCAATTCGATCATACCGATACCAGATATCAAATTAATTTTAATAATTATAAAAATGCAAGAAGTGTTAAAAATAATCCAATTTTATCACAACAAAATGTTGTTAATTTTTCCCAGAATTTAACCAATTTTTCACAACCTCGTCAAAAACCCCAATCCTCCTCATCAAATCTATCCCTCCTCATCGACACCCCGCCAGCAACATCGTATAACGTATCCGCTGGTAATGTGTTAACTTCTAGTAATAATAAAAGTGGGTATGATAGTTATTTAGAATGGGTTACGTCGCTCGAAGCTCAGCCATTCTCTGGTTTTTCGACTTATACAAATAATCGTCAATTATTGACCATTCCATGTTCTTTGCAGACTTTACCCGAAAAAGAAGGTTCGAATATATCTGCCACGGCATTATCTTCATTAAAACATCAAAGGAATTATGTTATTGATATGTTTTTAATGTTTTTGAGTTTTCAAAGGGAAATTTTAAATGGTTTCTTGGATGAGAATGAAAAAATTGCCCTGGAAAAGGACTTTTTAATTGAATATTCTCAATCCTGTATGGATGATATAAATAACAATATTAACATTAACCTTAATATTATCCCAGATTTTATCTCACCTTCACAATTACCCGTTACTGCTTTAATCACACCCCATATTGTTAATAATAATAATAACGATAATAATTTTACCCAAAATTATAACCAATTACACTCATTTAACCAAAATTCCAACCCTGATTTTTCCGCCCCGTATTCCACCTCAATCTCAGCTCCCAATCCACCGCGCCCAACGGATTATGATCGTACTATTATGGGCATCGGCGATTTACTCAAAGATATGAATTCATTAATGTCGCCAACGAGTCCTGGGGTTGAAACTACGAAGCAGCAGACACAGATTGAACTTTCAAATATACTTTTTGGTCCAGCTTTTCGAAAAGTGATTTTACCATCATTTTTTCACCCATTTTATAAAACCGTCGCGTCGAATCCGCTATTGTATGGCCATACTACACATTATCTTGATGATTTTGACCAAGGTGGTGAGGGAAGTGGCGATGAGAGAGCTGAAAAGGCTTTGGCAAATTTCAATGCAATTTATCAGACCCCAATTAAGACCCCGATAGAATCAAATATAACGTCACCAATAAATCTTAAACAATTAACACAACAAGTACGTTCTGAAGCTTCAGTTGATGGGATCTCATATAAAAACTCAAATTTTGATCCCAAAAAAAATCCCCGCTTCGCCAATACAAACTCCATCTATCACAACAAAGATCGCCATTTCTTGACAACTTCTCTCACAACCCCAAAAAGACCAACGGTAAATACATCCCGTATGTCTATTACTCAACGTAATAGATTCAGCATAGATTCCGGACCATTGGGCTCATCAGGGGTTCAACTCGGGGAAGATATCATGTCTTTGGACGCGCTTGATGATGCAAACTTTGGCAGACATAGTATTGAAAAAATTGATAACAATATTGACAAAAATATTGATTTAAAAATTCAGAATAATAATAGTGATAATAATGATAGTTTCCCAAAAGTATCTCTATATACCACCTCCAAATCACCAAAGCCTCAAGTAATCCCATCATTTGCTAAAGATTTACATGTTTTGGACGCGATGGGGTCTCTGGAGTGCTTACAAGATGCGGAAAGCCCTCATAACTCGCTGCAGAATACAAAGCAGCATTATAAATTAGCCCCTTATTTTGACCCCATTGCCCTCCAATACTTAAATACCTCATCCTCAATCATATTGGCTAATTCTGGTTACGCTCCGGTATATAATATCACCTTTGATAGCACTCATTCACATGCTTTGTCTTTATTTGTGACGGAAAAATTGCAAAACGGACAAAATAATGATAAAAATAATGATAAATCTGTGACGATGAATTCTTCACAAAACGAACAAAATAAAGAGGTTATATTAGACCTTGATGATACACGTTACCTAAAATCTGTTGTATTATTACCCGGTCAATCAATCCGCATTCGTTTATTATATCGCACCCTACAAACGGGTCTTTTTGATATAAATTGTCTCTTTTCATACAACACCATGACTCGTTCACAATTTTTAACAACCCTCCAAGCGTTCCCAGATACATTAATCCCATTATTATCATCGACCCAAACTATTCCTATCTTACCGGAAACTAAATTTGCTGCTATTTCTACATCATTGTTACTGCAAAAGCAATATATTGCATTTTTTGAACAAAT
>Ga0256901_1000898_pt1 | contig 15655 bp, 10 predicted proteins | sample MC6MC0689MT_FD_190200 | JGI IMG/M metagenome (GOLD analysis project Ga0256901, IMG submission 190200) | Metatranscriptome of enriched soil aggregate microbial communities from Iowa State University, Ames, United States - MC6-MC0689-MT... | ecosystem: Environmental > Terrestrial > Soil >... | reverse complement strand
GGTCCAGTTGTAGGGTCGTAATAGAATGGGGTAGTGTAGTAAATGCTCATTGTAGTATAGGCGCTCGATTGGGTTAATCCGCGTAAAGATTTCCACGATGGCATACCGAACACTTCGAAACGATAGCTGGAAGGTAGTTGTGCCAAGCTGTTGAGCAATTGTTCGGCTTTAGCAATTTCCAGCATACTTACAAATACAACATTGGTTTCTGTGCTATCAAATAAACGCATCAGCGAATCGGTTTGCATCTTGTACTTTGCACAATCTATTATCTTTAAGTCTTTCTCTTCTATCATCGCCTCGCGTAATTGCATGTAAGCGTCGCGCTCGCCCGATGTATTGCTGAGGTGAAAAATATACTTTGGCGATTTGCTGTATTTCTTGTTGGCAAATTCTATTAGTTCTGTAACGTGTGTTTTAAGCGTTGGCTGCACAAGAAAGAAATAGGGATTGTCCTTAATGCCAGCATCGGAGGGAGATAGGGCAGAGATAAAATTTATTTTATTTTTCTTGGCAAATGCTGCAACAGCAGGTATATCATTAGATTGAATAGAACCAATAATCAAGTCCGACTTATTCAATTCTTTATTTAATATGAGTGTGTTGATGCTAGCTTTAGTATCATTAATATCATGCACATGAAGGTCGAGTTTAGTATGCTTTTCCCTTAGTGCATCTACGGCTACCATCAAACCTTCGTAGAAATTTATAGTAGGTTGAGCAGACTCAGGAGCGCGCCCAGCCTTACTATTGTTCCCAATTACATTCAAGTTTAAAGGTAGTAATACATCTATCCTATATGCTTCTTTATTTACTGTTTCAGGGTATTCTGGTTCTACTCTTTTTTTTAGTTTAGGCTCATCTTTTTTATTCGTTTTTTTGGATGCATTTGGTTTTTTAGACTTTACCTGCTCTTTCTTTTTCTTTTTCCAAAACTGGGCTTGGGCAGGCGACTGGCAAAGTAGACCACTAATTAAAATCAATAAGGTTATTCTGAAAAATTTATTCATAATCAATCTTGTGCAATCCTATGACCAAAAAGGCCTTCGGTGTTTTTGTATATGTGTGAATGCTGGTAAAACTAAAGAATAAGATGATGCTCTCTGCTTTTTGGCAATTAAAATTGAATTAAAATTATAAGCAATACCTTTTAAAGCAATTGGATAAACCTTGAAATCTTTATACTTTCGCTGCATGCCCGAACTTAGTTTTACGGAAGAGAATTACCTAAAAGCAATTTACTATTTACAGCAGGAAAGTAGTACTAACGACGTTTCAGTAAATGATATAGCCGAGCGAATGGCTACCAGACCAGCTACGGTTACCGATATGCTGCGCAAACTTTCAGAGAAACGGCTAATTCACTATGAAAAGTATAAAAAGACTCATTTAAGTAAATCTGGTGTAGCCGATGCTTTGCAAATAGTAAGGAAACATAGACTTTGGGAAGTTTTTTTGCATAGTAAATTAAATTTCTCCTGGGATGAGGTGCATGAGGTAGCTGAAGAGTTGGAACATATTCGTTCTGCAAAACTAATAGAACGACTGGACGACTTCCTGGGTTTCCCTATGTTCGACCCTCATGGCGACCCAATACCTAATGCTGCTGGTGAGATAAAACCGGCGTCGAACACCACATTGTCTGAATCGGAACCTAAAGTAAAACTAAAACTGGTAGCCGTAAAAGATACGTCTACAGCATTTCTTCAGCATCTGGAACGCTTTGGTTTGGCAATTGGTATTTCCTTATCTGTAACAGAATTTTTGCCTTTCGATAAAAGTGTGATGGTGTGTATTGATAATGCTGCACCAGTTATGCTTTCGGAGAAAATAGCTGCCAACTTGTTGGTGGTAGAAATGGGTAAGAAGTAATTTAGTGTATTTCATAAAAGAAAATTAAACATGGTAAACATAGAGGCGTTTCAACAACTCAGAGCGAAATTTGAATCAACGAAAACAACGCTGGTAGCGGTTTCTAAAATGAAACCTGCTGAAAGTGTCAAGGCGCTGTATGACTTGGGTCAAAGAGATTTTGGCGAAAATTATGTGCAAGAATTGGTGGAGAAACAAGCCCTGTTACCCAACGATATTCAGTGGCATTTCATAGGTCATTTGCAATCGAATAAAGTAAAGTACATAGCACCATTTGTACATTTGATACAAGGGGTGGATAGCTTTAAATTATTGCAAGAAATAAATAAGCAAGCACAGAAAAATAACCGAACCATTTCTTGTTTGTTGCAAATACATATTGCCAATGAAGAAACAAAGTTTGGCCTTGATGAAAAAGAATTATTAGAGACTCTGGAATACTATACGGCGCAGCAAGCATCTATGGCCAATGTTAAGATTTGTGGATTAATGGGCATGGCTTCTTTTAGCGATGATGAACAACAAGTGGTAGCTGAATTTAAAAATTTGAACTCTTTATTTCATGTTGCAAAACAAAATTACTTTATAGGTAATCCAGATTTCAAAATACTATCTATGGGCATGAGTGGCGATTATGATTTGGCTATTGCTGAAGGTGCTACCCATGTGCGCATAGGCAGTTTATTGTTTGGTCGCCGCTCCTTGCCAATTCAATAAGATATTATTGCAGCATTAAACTTTTGCCCTTTACAAATGTCCTACTTCGATTTCTAGCCATAACCTTTTATGCTCCGCAAACAATTATTATCACACTCAACATTTATTTCAAAGCAACTCAGCGTTTACAGTACAGCTATAATAGTAAGCTCGTGCTTATTTGTTAGTGCTTGTGGTGGCGGCAAAGCAAAAGATGTAAAGAAGCCTGAGGGACCCAAAGGACTGCAAGCAGAGGTGGTCGTAGCCATGGCAAGCTCACTCAATTCTATGTACCAAAGTAGTGGTAATCTTTTGGCTAACGAAGAGATTAGTGTTTATCCAGAGGTGAGTGGCCGTATTACGGCTATTAATTTTAAAGAAGGTACTAATGTAAGGAAAGGCGACCTCTTGGTACAATTGAATGATACCGATTTTAAGGCGCAGATACAAAAACTAATTGTTCAAAAAAAACTACAACTTACTACCAAAGGCAGGCAAGATGAATTACTAGCCATCAATGGCATAAGCCGCCAGGAGTACGATGTAACCCTTGCCCAGATTGCCTCTATAGATGCTGACATTGCTTTTAACGAAGCACAACTAAGAAGATTACAAATACGCGCGCCTTTTGATGGTGTGATAGGCTTGCGTAATGTGAGTGTTGGCGCTGTTGTTTCTCCCACATCTTTAATAACGGTTATTCAACAGGTTCATCCGCTCAAATTAGATTTTCCGTTGCCCGAGCAATATCAAGGTGTGGTAAAAAATGGTGATGAGGTGCGCTTTACCGTAGCGGGCAACACCGATACGATGAAAGGCAAAGTAATAGCGATTCAGCCGGGTGCTGATGCTACCACACGCACTATTACTATGCGTGCTGTAGTTCCTAATCCTAATCGTATATTGGTGCCTGGTTCTTTTGCTAATGTATTTTTGAATCTTAAAACAGACAATAATGCCATAACTATTCCATCTCAATGCATCATTCCTACTAGCCGCGATAAGAAAGTGGCTATACTAAGAGATGGCAAAGCAAAGATGGTGACGGTTGTAACCGGTATGCGCATGACGGAAGATGTTGAAATTCTTCAAGGTCTTCAGCCGGGAGATACTGTGGTGGCCACTGGTATTATGCAGGTGAAGGATGACATGCCTGTAAAAGTAACCAAGGTAAGAAGCTAGGCTATCTGGTTACGCTCTTAGTTTGAAACATCAGTGCCTTCAAACCTAATCCTGCTATCATTTACATCCACCAGTTCCGATAGCTCATAAACATTCATGTAGCCGTAGCCATATAGGTTAATATACGTGGGTATATTGAGCGCTAGCGTCAAGGGTTTGGCTTTTATAGGTTCAATATTTTTATCCATTAATTTTTTAGACGGTAGCGGTCTGGCTACTTTGGAAATGAAAGCCCTGTCCTGAAGGTTGAGTTTTGTACTGTCTTTAAAATTATTGTTGCAATAGATAAGAATTTGTGTTTGGTTGCCGCTGTAACGACTCATAATATCATCTAAATTTTGCTGTGTAAAATCTGAAAAATTAAGATGAACCGCTCCTGCTATATGTTTTCGGTCATACATTTCTTTTAACCGAGTATCCAATACAATCGTGTTTGCTTCGTTTCTCTTCGCTAAAAATTGTTGGAGCGGCAGCAGTCGCGCAGCTCTATGCGACTTTACCTCTGCTACCAATTGCTCATAGCTGGTGTAGTCTACTAGGCTTGGAGCCGGTTGTTGTGCTTGCGCATTGCAGCTCAGAAATAGTATTGCTGCCGAAAAGCTCATGATTATGTTTTTCATATTGCTTGGTTTTATTATAGCAAAACTAACATAGGCTTTAAGTTTAGATGAGCGTACTTGGTAAAAAGCATTTTTCAATAGGTGAAATCGAGTTAACAAGTATTGTGTCTTATGTATTAGGTATCAAGTACCAAAATTCAAGTGCCAATTCCCAAATTCTATAGCCGAATTTCCAATTTCCAACCTCCAATTTCAAATTTCCAATTTCCAATCCCCAACCTCCAATTTCCCATTTCAATAACGTAAATTTGCGACCTAAAGTAATTACTTACTATTATATGTCGTACACTCCTAATAATAAAATACGTATTGTTACCGCGGCTTCGCTCTTTGACGGCCACGATGCTGCTATTAATATCATGCGCCGCATTATGCAGGCCAATGGTGCCGAAGTGATTCACCTTGGTCACGACCGTAGCGTGGTGGATGTGGTGGATTGTGCTATTCAGGAAGATGCCAATGCCATTGCGATGACCAGCTATCAGGGCGGTCACGTTGAGTATTTGAAATACATGTACGACCTGCTGAAAGAGCGTGGATGCGGGCATATTAAAATATTTGCAGGCGGTGGCGGAGTTATTTTGCCAGTGGAGATTGAGGAGTTGCACCAATACGGTATTACTAAAATATACTCGCCTGATGATGGTCGCGCTATGGGCCTGGAGGGAATGATAATAGACCTGTTGAAGCAAAGCGATTTCCCTACGGGCAATCAATTGAATGGTGAAGCGGGTCATTTATTAGATAAAGAACCTAAGAGTATTGCCAAGTTGATTTCGGCGGCAGAGAATTTTTCTGAATTGCCTGAAACTCAAGCTATGCTTCAAAATGTGGCTGCACAAGCTAAGGAAAGTAAGACGCCTATATTGGGTATTACCGGTACGGGTGGCTCGGGCAAAAGTTCTTTGGTAGATGAAATAGTGCGTCGCTATTTACTTGATTTTAAAGATAAAACAATAGGCATCATTTCTGTTGACCCGTCGAAACGCAAGACTGGCGGAGCTTTGCTGGGTGATAGAATTCGTATGAACGCTATTCGCAACGATAGGGTTTACATGCGCTCGATGGCTACGCGTCAAAGCAATCTGGCGGTGTCGAAATACATTCACGATGCGGTTAATATTTTAAAGGCTGCGCAATACGATTTGATTATCCTTGAAACATCCGGTATTGGTCAGAGTGATACGCAGATTACCGACTATTGCGACCTGAGCATGTATGTGATGACGCCGGAATATGGTGCTGCTACACAGTTAGAGAAGATTGACATGCTTGACTTTGCGGATATAGTTGCGGTAAATAAATTTGATAAACGTGGCGCATTAGATGCTTTGCGTGATGTAAAAAAGCAATTTCAACGCAACCATAAATTGTTTGACCGCGACTCGGAAACCATGCCAGTATTTGGTTCTATCGCTTCGCAGTTCAACGACCCTGGTACCAATACTTTGTACCGCGCGTTAATGGATGTAATTGTGGAGAAAACAGGTGCAGATTTAAAATCTGATTTCCATCCAAGCGAAGAATTGAGTGAGAAAATATACATTATACCACCAGCCAGAACCCGCTACCTGAGCGAGATTGCGGAGAATAACCGTGGTTACGACAAGCGCTCTAAAGAGCAGGCTGATATTGCCCAAAAATTGTTTGGCATTCGTAAGACAATCGACACTATTAAGGCTACGCAAATAGAAGATAAGGACAGGTTGGTAAAAGAGTTGGAAGAGCTATATGCAAAAATAACGTTGGAAATAGACCCTAAAAACTTGCTGCTTTTACAAAATTGGGAATCTAAAAAACGCCATTATCAGGATGAATACTATGTGTTCAAGGTGCGTGACAAAGAATTAAAAATTAAGACCCATACCGAGTCGCTTTCACATTCGCAAATACCAAAAGTAGCCGTTCCAAAATTTGAAGCTTGGGGCGAAATATTGAAATGGGCATTGATGGAAAACTTCCCTGGTGAGTTTCCTTATGCTGCGGGTATTTATCCATTCAAGCGTGAGGGCGAAGACCCCGCACGTATGTTTGCCGGAGAGGGTGGGCCGGAGCGTACCAACAAACGTTTCCACTATGTAAGTAAAGGATTGCCTGCAGCCCGCCTCAGTACTGCGTTTGACAGTGTGACGCTATACGGACAAGACCCGGAACATCGTCCGGATATCTATGGTAAAATAGGCAACTCTGGTGTGAGTGTTCCATCGTTAGATGATGCAAAAAAATTGTACAGCGGCTTTAATCTTGCTGACCCTAAGACATCGGTATCGATGACCATTAATGGTCCGGCGCCAACCATTACTGCGTTCTTCATGAATGCAGCTATCGACCAGCAATGTGAACTTTATATCAAAGCAAAGGGACTGGAAGATGAAGTGAATGCTAAGATTGATGCTATTTATAAAGAGAAAGGTTTGCCAAGACCTTACTACTCCGGTAATGTAGGTAGTGGTAAAGAAGCCGAAGGCGCACAAGGTACTTTGCCGGAAGGTAACAATGGCTTGGGCTTGATGTTGCTTGGTGTAACAGGCGATGAGGTATTACCTGCAGATGTGTATCAAAAAATAAAAACGGATACGCTGAAAGCCGTGCGTGGTACGGTTCAGGCGGATATCTTGAAAGAAGACCAGGCACAAAATACCTGTATATTCTCTACAGAATTTTCATTGCGCGTAATGGGTGATGTGCAGCAATACTTTATTGATAAAGGTGTCCGTAACTTCTACTCAGTATCTATTTCTGGTTACCATATTGCTGAAGCCGGCGCTAATCCTATATCACAGCTTGCGTTCACTATTTCTAATGGCTTCACTTTTGTAGAATACTACTTAAGTCGTGGCATGCACATCGATGATTTTGCACCCAACTTATCATTCTTCTTCAGTAACGGTGTTGATCCCGAATACAGTGTAATAGGCCGCGTGGCGCGTCGCATCTGGTCGAAGGCTATGAAGTTGAAATATGGTGGCAATGAGCGTTCGCAAATGTTGAAATACCATATCCAAACATCTGGTCGTTCGCTGCATGCGCAAGAGATTGACTTCAACGATATTCGTACTACACTGCAGGCATTGTATGCTATCTACGATAACTGTAATTCGCTACATACCAACGCTTACGACGAAGCTATCACAACGCCTACAGAAGAAAGTGTGCGCCGTGCCATGGCAATTCAGCTTATCATCAACAAAGAATTAGGCCTGGCTAAAAATGAAAATCCATTGCAAGGTTCTTATATCATCGAAGAGTTGACCGACCTTGTAGAAGAAGCCGTTTATGCAGAGTTTGACCGTATAACCGAGCGTGGTGGCGTATTAGGCGCAATGGAAACCATGTACCAACGTGGAAAAATTCAGGAAGAAAGTTTGTATTACGAAACCTTGAAACATACCGGTGAGTTCCCGATTATAGGGGTAAATACTTTCTTAAGTTCCAAAGGTTCGCCTACGGTTATACCATCTGAAGTTATTCGTTCTACTACTGAAGAAAAAGAATTTCAAATACAAAACGTTCAAAACCTCTGGAAGAAAAACGAGGCGAAGAATGCAGAAGTCCTCGAACGTTTACAAAAAGTGGCGATACACAACGGCAACATCTTTGAAGAACTGATGGAAGCCGTGAAGTATTGTTCTTTAGGTCAGATTACAAAAGCCTTATTTGAAGTGGGTGGACAGTATAGGAGGAATATGTAGTTATAATTCAAAATGCAAAAGTAAAAAGTCAAAATGCAACTGTTTTTCAGTTGCATTTTGTGTAATTGCTTTTTTGCTTCATATTAAAAAGACAATCTAAGATGCGGAGATTTTTTTGCTACTTTTTGCTCGTCAGTTTTGCAGGTAACGTTTTTGGACAAGACACAACTGTTGCAACTGTAGATTCGAGAAATTACCATCTCAAGCCAGAAATCAGCAACTTTAGCTGGAATGCTAAACTTACAAATGGTATACAGCGCAGCTATTTTTTTGATATTGGAATATCGAGAACCAGTTTTATGGGGTCGCCACATGGCGTGTTTGGAACTGCTGTATCTCTTTGCTATTCTATGTTTCCATCTTTCAACACTAAAGTAAATACAGTACACGGCGTCAAGGGCAGTATGGAGGTATTTGGTAGCTTAATGGGATTTGGGTTGGATATGGCCTATTATGCTACCGCAGATAGAAATGACTTTTTTATCACCCCTAAAGCATTGCTGGGCATAAGCAGCATCAACTTGTACTATGGCTATAACTTTTCAACCAACAATTATGAGATAAGCGATCTCGGGAAGCACACTTTTGGCCTGCAAATAAATTTGCCTTTCTATACAAAGAATAAGCTGAATAATACTGTCAGGAAAGGATTTCATCTATAAGTGTATTGCGAACTTTACGCGTAAAAATACAACGAAGATTGCAACATCTTCGAGGTATTTTATATGACAATAATAAAAAAAGCTTACATTTTATAAACAACCAGCAAACCATTATTTTGAAACCAAATCTTTGTAATCACAAATCAATTTTCATAAAAACACATCATGAATAAGATAGCTTTTTACAAAGTAGCCAGTATAAAACGAATCAGCTGTAACGCAAGCCCAGTCTTGTTTTTGTTATTAGTTTTATTGTTTCTTGTGCCATGGCATGTACAGGCGCAAAAGAAAGTTCCCGACCGCTCAGTGGCACATTTGTATCAAACAAGTCATCAGGATGTTGATTACAAAATTTTTCGCGAGCATATTCAGCTCGATGGCGACTCGGTAGCTTATATTCCCTTCAGAAAAGATTCCCTGTATGGCTTTGTAGATAAGAAAACAAAGAAGTGGGTGATAGAACCAAAGTTTACTCAGGTATTTGCCTGTTATAAAGAAGGTGCCATTGTGGAGCTAAAGGATAAAAAGAAAGGCTCTGAGGGTTATGGTTTGGTAGCTTATTCTGGCAAATTTCTTATTCCACCAGTTTTTCCTAATCTGTTTAAAGAAGATGGCCTGTATCGCGGCATATTCAATGCTTCCGATACGTCTATGCAAAGTTCGTACAGCAGCTATGTGATTAATATTTATTACGATGAACAAGGGAAATTTATCTTCGATACAAAAGCACACAAGTTCAAAACCTTCGTAGCCAACGATTCTTTAGCATGGTTTCGCTACGGGGAGCATTACGAAATTTACAACAGGAAAGGTAAGCTGGTAAAGGGTTTTCCTTATAACACTGCAACAAGGTTCTGCGGCATTTTCGATAATGTATTGGTAGAGGCAACAAGAAAAGAAGATGGACTTAGTTTGTATGTAGGTAAAAATATTAATGGCAAGACGATGTTTGAAATATTGTACGACAATGGTGCTCAGGAAGTCTATCGCTTGAGTGAAGCTGTATTTGCATTTATAGAAGAAAACAACATAACACTTACTAATGCTAAAGGTGAAACTTTCCCTTATGGAATATGGAACGAATGGCCGAATCCATCTTTTGCAGGTGCTTTTCCCTACTTAAGAGATATGGAATTAATACCAGTACGCCACAAAGAAACTGAAAAGGTAGGGTATATAAATAAACGTGGCGAGTTAGTCATTTCGTGCAAATATGATTACGCAGGTAACTTTGAGCAGGGTGAAGCACCTTATCTAGATTCGGGAAAATATGCTATAGGATTTATGAATGTGCAGGAGGAAAACACCGTGCCGGCAGTAATTTCAGAAGAAATGTTAAGGCAGCTTGCCTTGGAAAACCAGACATTGCGCTTCAGTGAAAACTTGTGTAAAGTACATGTCAATATTCCTCAAAAAGATGCAAATGGTAATCTGTATTTTCAGTCGGAAGAACATGGTAATGGTTTAAAGCATAATGTGGCTTATGTAGACCGTGCCGGGAATAGAAAAATTGTGCTACCCGATAGCATAATTTTAGGCGGCGATTTTACTGATGGTTTAGCACCAGTGGTGGGTAAAAATGGTGGTCTCGGGTTTATAGATACTTCGGGTAAAATTGTGATACCCATGAAATACGAAATTGCTGTGGCTGGTGCCTATCCACTGCCTTATTTGGTTATCCCTAAATTCAAGAATGGTTTTGTGTATCTAAAAGCATTCAAAGGTTATCTTGACAAAAAAGGATATGAATATTTTTCGGGCAAACAAGTAAAAGATAAATACGATTTCAGCCATTAGTTATCATGGCATTGCCTATACATAAAGCTAATTTTATACCCTATGTTGTTGATAATAATAATTCAATTCTTTGGTATTTTCTCTTTGGTTAAGATCATGAAATGCAAAACAATAATTGCCAAAGATCGATGGATGTGGAGTCTTATCATCTTTATGATTCCTTTAGTTGGCGTTTTTCTCTGAAAGCTTTGTCAATCGTTATCTATCCTAATATTGCTGTAACTATTAATAGTGTTTGATAGAATTGTTTCGTCTGATCTTAAGGATTTGTTTTTATGTAACCCGAATGTTTGACTACTTGCAACATAAGACCATTTTTAGGAATCGATCCAAATTCTTTACCCATCATAGTGACCTTTGGAGGAAATGTCATTCCATTTTGTGGTAAGATAATAGTGTAACCTGGTGAAAAAATCCAAATCTCATCTGGAGGACAATCTTTTATAGACTTAGGATAATAATCTTTCGCATGAAATTCCAATGATCTGAAATTGTCAGGAAGTCTGTAATCGTAAATAGTTCTTGCTACTACAGCATCGCCTACCACAAGTTTAAAGTCTTTCGTTTCTTTTAATATTACTTCCCTGTTTTCTTGCTCATTTCGCTGACCTACTAGCGCTATGAAAAATGGAAGTTGCGCTATAAAAAATAGCAGGCCAATTACAATTAGGTATATGCGTTTTATATTTTTTGTCTTAAAAGTTTCTACTGCCAAGCACAATAATATAAACATAAGAATTTGGCCAATTACATTTATCGTTTTTTCAGGATAGAGCGCAATTGAAAAAAGTGTACATACTAATAAGCATATCGCGGACCAACGTATTCTTGAACTTTTATTCAATAAACAATACACTCCAATTAGTATGCCGATTGCGAAAATTGGCAATCTTAGCCATATATAATACTTGTCAGTAATGATAGAGAAAAATTGTACAAAAGGGTTAAGGTTATTCTTAGGTAAAGAGGAATGATATATAAGCGTGTCAAAGAATATGGCATACCTGAATCCGATCATTAAACCCAATAATCCAATTATTATACCGCAAGCTAAAATTCCAGCAGCAAGAAATGAACCATAGTTGTTTAATTTTATTTTTGTGAGGCAGAAGTAAATTGACAATGGGACCAAAATGCCAAGAGCTAATGGAGCGCATAGAACGCCAAAGCCTCCTATAACTATACCGGTAAACTGCCTTTTAAAATTTAGCTTTTGAACCACGAGTAAACCTGCAAACACTAATCCAATCCCCCAAGCATCTGGTCTTAATCCCCAAGAAATTAATATTGTTAGGTAGATACCTGACAGCCATATAGCAACAATTGGTTTAAAATAAAGCTTCTTTACACATACAGCGTACAATGAATACATACCAATGACAATACCTATCCATTGAAAAGTTAAAATTGAAAAGGAAGATACCCCTGTTATTTTTAGCCACGCGAAAAGTAAATAAACTTGACCAGGCATATAATAAAGATGCTCTATTGTTCCCAATTGTTTTAAAAATCCTTCACAATATGGGTTTATAAATTCGCCGTTTTGTACAGCATGTATCGGAGTACCTATAAAGATTAAGTCATCGCGATGGGGTAGGGGATGACCTAAAAAAATAAGGATAATTATATAAACCAGCAATAGTAGTAATGACAATAGAAATGCTTTGTTAGCCTTCCTTGTCGTGAAATTTGTAGTCATTGTTCTTTGCAAATTGTAAAATAAAGTCAATAAGCGCTCGTGCCAAAAAATATTTTCTTTATTTACATCCTTTTGGCACGATTTTTGTAGTTACAATCTAAAAATACCAATCTATGAAGAAATTCAACAAATTAGCAGTCGTTTTTGCTGCCGCAACAATATCCTTATTTTCAGGATGTACTAAAGATGGCGGTCTTAATATTTTTTCTATTGAGGACGATAAACAGCTTGGCCTTCAAACCAAGCAACAAATAGAAGCAGATCCTGCACAGTTCCCCATATTGAATCCTGCGTCTTATCCTGGTGTATACAATTATATCAATGCCATGCGGGATGATTTACTGAACAGTGGTAAAGTAACTCATAAAGATGATTTTCTTTGGGAAGTTCGCATTATTAATCGTGATGATATTGTAAACGCATTTTGCACACCAGGCGGTTACATTTATGTTTACACTGGTCTTATTAAATATTTAGATAAAAAATCATCATTAGCCGGTGTATTAGGTCACGAAATGGCACATGCCGATAAACGCCATTCTACCAATCAGCTTACTAAAAAGTATGGTGTACAAACCTTGCTAGATGTGGTTTTGGGCAATAACCAAGGTTTACTTACACAAATTGGTTCTGAATTGGTTTCTTTACAATTTAGCCGTTCAGATGAGTCGCAAGCCGACGAGTATTCAGTAATTTATCTGTGTCCTACAAAATACCATGCAGATGGAGCAGCAGATTTCTTCCAAAAAATTATAGACCAAGGTGGCAGCTCTACACCAGCATTTTTGAGCACACACCCCAATCCTGATAATAGGGTAGAGAACATTCGTGGTCATGCTACATCTGGTGGATGTGTATCCACCATCACAACGGCCGAAAATGATGCTGAATATATAGCTTTCAAAAATTCATTGCCTTAATTTTGAAAATTGTTTATAAATGAAAGTCCATTGAACATTGGTTCGATGGACTTTTTTTGTTTTTAAGGATTCTTAATATATTCTTCCATCTTCAGTTTCTGCGCATATCTGCGAAAAAAATCAGCGAACATCAGCGGGAAAATTTTACAAACATTACCGTTCTTGTTCCATCCACTTTATGAACGCTACTGCTATATGAATTTCTGGGTAAGAATAATCGTCACCCAAGGTTTCTTTTATCGCTTTTAAAGAATCTAAGCCCTTCTCCTTCACCACCGCAATAATAGGCTGCAATTTATTTGTATCCATAAGCTCGCTAGCTTCCAGTTTCCCAATCGACACATAATGCGCGAGATGATTGTGAATGGTGTTAGCCGATAGATTTCTAATCATAGCAATTTCCTCAACGCTATGTCCAGCTTGATGATAGCTCAATGTCTTCTCATAAGTTTCGGAAGGCCTATTAGCAGCAGTCTTCACGGGTCGAGCTTTTTTAATTGTTTTATCAGGCATATTGCTCTTAATGTTATTGGCATAACAATAAGCCTTTACCACTTTTAAGAATGAATCGCCATATTTTTCCATTTTAAAAGCACCTATACCACTTATCATACCCAATTCTTGGGTAGTTTGCGGAAAATACGCTGCAATTTCTTTCAATGTGGCGTCAGAGAATATTACGTATGGTGGCACGTTCTCTCGCTCTGCATGCTCGCGCCTAAGCGTCCTCAATTCTTCAAATAATCCTTTGTCAGCTATACTTTCAATGTTATTTTCCAATGTAGGCGACTCAACAACGCGTACCGCACTAGCTTTGTCTGTAATATAAGGTAGCATCACTTTTTTGTTTTTGAACAACACCTCATTACTCCCTTCTGTAAGCAGCAATACTGGAAATTCATCTTTTGATTCCTTAAGCAAACCATTTATCAGCAAGTGTTTCAGCAAACTCAACCAATATTCTTTAGCTTTATTTACGCCAACACCGTAGGTAGGCAGCGAGCGCATATAATCCGTTATCTTCACACCTTTCGAACCCCGAAGAAAATCAATAATCATATTTTTTCCATAACGCTCACGCAATCTATACACCGCACTTAATAGTTTTTGGGCATCTACCGTAGCATCAGTTTGGTCGAAATTGCTAAGGCAATAATCGCAGGAATTACATTGTCCCTCGTGCTCTTCCCCAAAATACCGCATCAAGTATTGGCGCCTGCAGCTATTCATCTCGGCAAAATCCGCCATCTGTTGCAATTTTTTCAACATCAGGTTCGATTGGTCTTCATTGCCTTCCACCATAGCAAAGCGTTTCATCTTCATCAGGTCACCACCAGAGTAAAATAGAATGGCCTCACTTGCCAAGCCATCTCTCCCGGCGCGACCTGTTTCCTGATAATAACTTTCAATATTTTTAGGTAAATCAGCATGAATCACAAAGCGTACATTGCTCTTATCAATGCCCATGCCAAAGGCGATGGTGGCCACCATTACGCGTACCTTATCCTTAATAAAATCATCCTGCACCTTTGCACGTTCTGCCGCCATTAGGCCAGCATGATAAAATGCAGCATTTACACCATTATCTTTAAGGTCTGCCGCCAAATCCTCGGTCGCCTTGCGCGACAAGCAATATATAATACCAGAATCCTGCTGATGTTCCGTCAAGTATTGTACTATATGATGAAGTACATTGCGCTTAGGCTGCACAAAGTATTTAATATTAGCCCGGTCAAATGAAGAAACCAATATGGCAGGATTTACCAAGTTCAATTGCTGCACAATATCCTTCCGCGTTATTTCATCGGCACTCGCAGTCAAGGCTATCACCGGAATTTGTGGAAATGTTCTTTTCAAGCTATTCAAAACAAGGTAATCGGGTCTAAAGTCATGCCCCCAGTGCGATACACAATGCGCCTCGTCAACCGCAAACAACGAAATTTTAATCTGTTGCAATACTTTAAGGAATGCACCATTATCCGCACTCATCTTCTCTGGCGCTATGTACAACAATTTCAGTCCACCATGCTTTAATCTATTCATTACCTCATATTGTTCGTCCACATTCATCGACGAATTAATATAAGCGGCAGCAACGCCATTTGCCTTCAAGGCATCCACCTGATCTTTCATTAGCGCAATCAAAGGAGAAATTACAATTGCAGTTCCATCCATAGCTAAAGCCGGCACCTGATAGCACAACGATTTACCGCCACCCGTAGGCATCAACACAAACGTATCCTTCCCATTCATTACCTGTTCCACCGCCTGCGCCTGATGCAATCTAAATGCAGTGTAGCCAAAATATTGTTGTAAAACCGCTAAAGGTGATTTCATGATATCGGATATTTATAGAACAATGAAATTACAAAATCCTCAAATTCATAGCTCAACATCCACTAAAATTACATGGCTTGTACCATACTTATGGCGCCCCTACGGTCGGGCTATCCGCTGCTAGTCCTCGCTTTATTCCGCTGCGCTGCATAAAGCTCCGGGCTATCCGCTGCTATCC
>Ga0256901_1000893_pt1 | contig 15718 bp, 12 predicted proteins | sample MC6MC0689MT_FD_190200 | JGI IMG/M metagenome (GOLD analysis project Ga0256901, IMG submission 190200) | Metatranscriptome of enriched soil aggregate microbial communities from Iowa State University, Ames, United States - MC6-MC0689-MT... | ecosystem: Environmental > Terrestrial > Soil >... | reverse complement strand
GTTTTCTAAATTTCTGAAATATTCCTTATCCAGCGTGTCGAGTTCAAATTCTATATTATCAGCAGAAAAGCGATAGTAGCCATAGTCTTTTATCACATTAGTAAGCCGGTTACGCTCTTGTCCTGCAAGGGTATTGCTGTATACGGTGCCTTTTGTAAGCAGTGTTCCTTCTTTCATTTTACCTATTAAAGCACCTAGCTCATCATCGGCCACTTCATAGTTGAGTTCATCTATCACATACTCGGTACCGGTATTTACACGGTAAGTAACGTATGCCTTCTTGCCCTTAAACTTTACCGTATCGCGCACAGAAGCATAAAAGAATCCTTGATTGCGTAGAAAGCTATTGATGTTATTCTTTGTGCGGTTGATGATAGTAGTGTCCAGCACCACAGGCTTCTCCACCACCTTAGAGGCCAGTTGGAAATTGGCCGTATCTTGTTGATACTTTTTGTAGCGCATATTGTACAGCCATACCTTGTAAGGAAAAACACCAAACAAATAGGTATTAGGCTGCTGCGGCATTATGCTATACAGTTGGTCTGTAAGAGCGCCCTTCTCTGCCAAAGTGCGTTCCGTATTGAGTTTGATGTTTACCTTTCTTAACAAAAATTCATTTTCGTTAAGATGTTTGGTAGTAGAGCAACCAGCAAAAATGACCAATCCTATGAATAGGACAAGGGCCAAACGAAGTTTAAATATAGGCTGCGACATGTATTATAATAAGGTAGCAAATTAAACAAATGAAGCAAGTTTGCGTACTTTGCGTTCTCTAAATATTAAAGGATGACCAAAGCACAGATAAAACTGATTCAATCGTTAAGCCGGCAAAAATACAGAAAAGAGTACAATGCTTACTTGGTAGAAGGTGATAAAAATGCTAAAGAATGGCTTCAGTCCAATAGTCGTATCAAACACATAGTGGTAGTAGAAAGTTGGATGAAGCAAAACATTGCTTTAATTCATCACCATCCGGAGGCAGAGGTGATTATCGCAGCCGATTTTGAATTGGAGAAAATAACAAGCTTGCAAACGGCTCAGGAGGTGGTGTTGGTAGTAGAACGCGCGCCTAATTTTCCTTTTGAACAAAATAAAAATGAATGGTCTTTACTACTTGATAAAATTCAAGACCCAGGCAATATGGGCTCCATCATTCGCACAGCCGACTGGTTTGGCATACAGCAAATAGTGTGTACACCAGATTGCGTTGAGGTGTATAATCCCAAGGTGGTACAAGCTTCAATGGGTAGCTTGTTGCGGGTTAAGATAAAGGAAATGACTATCGAAGATTTTTTAGAAGCCAACACACTGCCCTTGTACGCAGCATGTTTATATGGCAGCAATATTAAAGAGTTAAGCAATAATCCCAAAGGCGTAATAGCCATGGGTAATGAATCAAAGGGCCTATCTGACACTGTGCTCGACGCTGCCAATTATAAAATAACTATCCCAAAATATGGCCACGCAGAATCGCTGAATGTGGCTGTGGCTACGGGTATTGTATGTGCGCTGCTGGATGTAAGGCGCTGATTGCTTCTCTTACAATAACTCCTTCAACTTACTCAAGCAAGTGATCTCATAAGTAAATTGATGCTGGTGTACTTTGCTAAGCGGATTATAGAATACGTGATCCATACCATATAGTTTTGCGCCCAGTACATCGGCCTCAATAGAATCACCTATCATAATACTTTCTGAAACCGTTGCCCCTGCAGCGTTTAGGGCATAGTCGAAAATAGCAGGTTTGGGTTTCATACTATTACTTTTTTCAGAAGTAATTACTTGCTTGAAATAATGGTCAATGCCGGAGGTACGCATTTTTTGCCATTGCGTTTCTTCAAAACCATTAGTGATTAAATGGATTTCATAGTTCTTTTCTACACAATAATCGAGCACATCTAAGGCGAAGGGCATAAGCTTGCCCTGGCTAGGCAACATCTCAAGATACTGCACACTTAGCTCTTTGGCAAAGGCCACATCAGCTACTTTAAATTCCAAAAGCGTGTGCCACATTCGCTTCCAGCGCAATTCTGCTCTGCGTACAAAACCTTTTCTGTATCGTTCCCAAAATTTTTCATTGTGCTTTTCGTAGGTACTCCTAAACAATTCAAAAGAACCCACACCTTTGTCCGCCAATTGAAATTGATTGAACAATACTTGTAAAGTGGCTCCAGAATTACTTTCAAAATCCCAAAGTGTATGATCGAGGTCGAAAAAAATATGCTTGTACGTTTTCATTTCAATTAGCTTTTCAGATATCAATCTGTGTAACAAAAAAAGAACCGTTATACAACGGTCCAGTCTACAATCTTGTTTACGAGTTCTTCTTTGTACGAAGTCTTTATCTTTACGTAGTTGTCGGTATAGCCTTCCATTAGTCCGTTTACATTTGCTTTTTCAAACAACACTTTACGTGTAGCGCCGCGCTGCTGCTCGGTAAAGTATTGCATTTTCTGATAGGATAAATTGCGTAATACTTTATTGCGTTCGTGGCGAATGTGCATAGGTACAGCGTTTGCCATTTCTACCGCCAGCGTATTGGCTCTTTCAGAATAGGTGAAGACGTGAAAATAAGAAACATCAAGTTGATGTAGAAATTCAAAAGTCTCCTGAAATAAGGCATCAGTTTCGCCAGGGAAGCCTACTATCACGTCTACACCAATGCAGCAATGCGGCATTAGTTCTTTAATAAGCGCAATTCGTTCTTCGTACAATTCCTTGCGGTAACGACGGCGCATACCACCCAGCACTTCATTACTGCCACTTTGCAGGGGAATATGAAAGTGCGGCATAAAGCGTTTGCTATTGGCCACAAATGCTATAATCTCATTACTCAACAAATTGGGTTCAATAGACGATATTCTATAGCGGTCTATTCCTTCGGTTTTATCCAACTCCTGAATCAGTTCAAAGAACGATTCTTCCCGCTTTTTGCCGCCATTAGTGCCTTTCCCAAAATCGCCAAGATTGATACCGGTAAGCACGATTTCCTTTGCACCAGTTTGTGCCAATTCTTTTACATTATCAATTACCCCAACAATACTATCACTGCGACTATGGCCACGTGCCAAGGGAATGGTGCAAAAGCTACAGGTATAGTCGCAGCCATCCTGCACTTTCAAAAATGTTCTGGTTCTATCGTTTACCGAATAGGAGGAATGAAAGCCTTCAACATCTTCAATTTCACAACTGCATATTTTGGCACTGTCGCCTTTAGAAAGTTCACGTAAATGTTCTGCTATATTGAACTTTTCTGCTGCACCTAGTACAAGGTCTACACCTTCAATAGCGGCAATTTCTTTAGGTTTTAATTGCGCATAGCAGCCAGTGATAACCACTAAAGCCTCCGGAGTGCGGCGCTGAATACGGCGGACTAATTGCCTACATTCCTTGTCGGCATTTTCCGTTACCGAACACGTATTGATGACATACACATCGGCTTCCTCCTCAAATTCTTTCTTTAAAAAACCCTCTGCCTCCAACGATCTGCTCAATGTGGAGGTCTCCGAAAAGTTTAATTTACAGCCTAATGTATGGAATGCTACTGATTTCAATTTCTTTATTGTTTGCCTCCAGGTAAAAATATTTTGGAGTTCCTTTTAAGCATAACGCAGATTATTCCGGAAAATAATCTGCGTTAAAATTATAATTAAGATTTAAAATTTTATCCTGCAATCGCCTTTGGTGCTGCTACTCTGTTTTTCAACACTGCATAGGCAGCAAACAAAATGCCACTTGTAACAACATTACCAATTATTGGATTGAAAAATAATTTGGTGCTAAATTCATTTTTGTAGAAAGGAATAGCTGCAAGGAAAGTTTGTGCTAAACCGTTAGCGCTGTAACCGTAATAGCCTTCAGCAAAAACGCCAAAATTAGAAATCAACCAAAAAAGTAATGAACCTCCAATAGTAAAGCCTAATACGCGCAGTGGCTGAATTTTATTCATTTTAGAACCTAATAATACTACCAAAGCCATAGCGCCATAAACAAAAAATTGACTGATGCCATAGAAGCCAGTGCCATGCGCTACTTGCATGTAAACATCAGACAATAAGTAGGCTGCCAATGGAATAATGAAAGCATAGCTCTTATTCTTAAGTATAGCACCACTAAATATGCTAATAGCTACTAAAGGTGCTAAATTGTACCAACCAGTTTCTGCAAAAACGATCCTGGAAAATACAGCCGCTAAAATAAGCGCAGTACAAAGAAGTATAGTATTGTTGTTCTGTTTCATTTCGTCAATTATTTTGCAAAAATAAGTTTTTTTACTCAAAAGAAAAGACTTCCTTTTATGAAACTATTGAATAATGGAAATTATGGACATCCATTAAAAAGCCTCGCCAGTAAACAAATAAAAGCCAAAACCTTCGCGCGTAAAGCCTACGTCCAGTCTTACGAAAATATCCTTTTTAGGAAATAAAAGATAGCGGATACCACCACCACCAGCCAATCGAAATTGGTCAAGACTAAAGTCACCGAAACGTGGCGCCACAGCGGCTGTGCCTGCAAATAAAGTTGCGCCAAATCGTTTGCTAAAGCTGAATGGTAACATTCTATATTCGGCCTGCGCGGCCAACATATTGTTATCGCGATAACGACCGTAATAGTAACCGCGCATCATTACTTCGCCACCCATTAGCGCCATTTGGTTAAACGGCACATCTCCGGTAAAAAAATCACCTTTAGTTTGCCATGCCAATACATTGCGCCCCCTTATAGGATGATAGCCGCGAGCATCTATGTTGACACCTGTAAAACTATACGTACTACCAAGATTATTGCTATATCTCAACACGCCTATTTCTCCAAAATAACCTTTGCGCACATTGAGCACATTATGCCTATTATCGTATACCAAGGCACCGCCAAGACCTAAGTTGGCCGAACCATCAGCGCCAAGAGGCCGTTCAATATTGGGTCTATTTTCATCTACTTCAAAACTGGAATTGTAGAGATTTTGATAGTCAATTTCTGGTCCGGCAAAAAGATTGGGGATAACCTTATGCAGCACTCTTTGCCTAAAAATAAAATAATTGGCATCGATGATTGCAGGATGTTCGCCAGAAGCATCAGCACCGATGCCATAGTACAGCAAAGGAAATTTTTGAAACCGCGTGCGTCCTAAGAAAAACCATTTATCACGATGGCCGTAGATGGCATTGTCGAGCCAAATACCATATTGGCTTTCCAGAGTAATAAAACTAAAAGCATTGATTTCACTCAAACGGTTTAAGGTATCTTTTTTCGCCTGAAATAGGTACAAGGTGGAAAACCCAAGCTCAAAGCTGGTTTCAGGCGAATAAGCTAAGGTAGGATAGATACGAAAACTGGACTCGCCAGGAGCAGTTGTATCCACTACGGAATGGTATATCAACCAATTTGCAGCTTTGCGCACAGGCTGCCCTACGCTGATAAACGTACACGCCATCACAAAAACCAACAGCACTACCGTGCGGGGCACTATACGTTTACTGATCATATAAAACACAAAACCAATAATAACCATATTTGTTGTAGAACAATGTTAAGTTTTTTTTCGCATCCTTACATTTCCTTTATCCTAGTAGCGGTTACCCTATTTTTGAGTATCCTATCTCTTATATTCTAAATTCTATTTATGCGCTTTGGTGAACAAGTGTTGTATGGCGTTCTGGTTTTTCTTTTCCTACTCATCTATTTCGTATTCGATTTTGCTATTGATATTTATACCGACGATGTACCTAAAAAAGCCATGTGGAGTATAGCAGTAGTATCTTTTGCATTTATGTTCCAGCTATTCCTGCGCTTTGTCAAGCGCACTGATTGGAAGTGGTTTACGATCATTATCAACTACCTTGTTTTTTCTGGAGTTGTTTTCCTGACTATGTATTTTAGTTATTTCAAGGTGGATATTCTTGGCGCCGCTCTGCTTAATGGAACAAACAGCCAAAACGTAAAACTCGAATCGGTAACAAAGCATATAGCGTCTAAAGGTGGTTTTGTAGGTGGCTACGTAGATATAAATTTCGATAATCGGCTAGTCAAAATGGAGTGCGGTCGCGTGGTTTATTTTTTACTGGAACATAGGGAAACAGCGCCTTTGAAAATAGGACAAACCGCTAGTGGTAATGTATTTGTCACCGATATTTTGTTGGATGATAATGCCTATGAAGTTGCTAAAAGCCAATATAAATATGATTGGATTCGGAGACATTGGGTATGGTTACTTATCATTGCGATAGGTATAGGTTTAGGCTTTATATTTAACAAGACGGATAAAAAGTACAACATAATTCCCATCAACCGCAAGCCCATTTCTTGGGTGAAAGCGGTTTTAATTTTTGCAGGTTTGGTATTAGCCATTTTATTGTTGTGGATATTGACTGTAGCAGTATACAATTACTTTGTATCCAAATAAAAAAAAATAAAAAGCTATTAATTTGAGCATCAGCTGAATGGCTGCCGGATAGTAGCGGATACCCCGCAGCGACGCAGGAGCGCGGAGTAGTAGCGGATAGCCGGAACGCAAGCTGGGCTTTAAATCTATAGCTCAATAGCCCCAAAATACAGTACCAGCAATACTTGCAGCGCTTATAATTTTAGCAAAAAATCCTACGTAACTTCGCGGCTTATGCATGATTATTTAAAGGAATTGAACGAGCGGCAACAAGAGGCCGTATCGCATATAGATGGGCCGTTGATGATAGTAGCGGGCGCTGGTAGCGGCAAAACTAAAGTATTGACCACGCGTATTGCCCACCTGATGAAAAAAGGTGTGGATGCGTTTAATATATTGGCGCTCACCTTTACCAATAAGGCTGCTGCTGAGATGAAGGAACGTATTGAAAAAATATTGGGCAATAACGAAGCACGCAATTTATACATCGGCACATTTCACTCGGTATTTGCACGCATACTCCGTGCGGAGGCGTATAAAATTGGTTATCCAAACAGCTTTACCATTTATGATTCTGATGATGCCAAAAGCGTACTGAAAGCGATTATCAACGAGAATAACCTCGATGACAAGCTGTACAAACCTCAATATGTTTATGGTCGCATATCTGCTGCCAAAAACAATTTGATGAGTCCTGTGGAATATATGCAGGACCACTTTGCACAGCAAGAAGATGCGAGAAGCGGTAGACCTTTGCTGGGCCAGCTGTACGCGCAATATGCTGCACGCTGCTTCAAGAATGGCGCTATGGACTTTGATGATTTATTGTTTAAAATGTATGAGCTGTTGGTAAAGCATCCTGATGTGATGGCCAAGTACCAGCATAAGTTTAAATACATATTGATAGATGAGTATCAGGATACTAATATTGCGCAGTACCAGATTATAAAAATGTTGGGCGCTGTACACGAAAATATTTGCGTGGTGGGCGATGATGCACAAAGTATCTATTCCTTCCGCGGCGCTACTATTGAGAATATTCTGAAGTTTCAAAAGGACTATGAAGGCACTAAGGTGGTGAAGCTGGAACAGAATTACAGAAGTACGCAAAATATATTGAACGTAGCCAATCGTGTGATTGCGCTTAATAAAAACCAGATACCTAAAAACCTTTGGTCGGATAAGGAGCAGGGCGAAAAGCTAAAGCTGGTGCGCAGCTTAACGGATAATGATGAAGGTAGATTTGTGGCGGATGCCATAGCCGAACAGAAATTGCGCAACCATTATTACAACAAAGATTTTGCCATCTTGTACCGTACCAATGCGCAGAGCCGTTCTTTTGAGGAAAGCTTGCGCAGGCACAATATTCCATATCGTATTTATGGCGGTTTATCTTTTTATCAACGCAAGGAGATTAAAGATTTTATTGCCTACATGCGCATAGTGGTGAACCCTCAGGATGAAGAAGCGGTGAAACGCATCATCAATTATCCGGTGCGAGGCATTGGCAAAACCAGTATAGAACGCATCGTAATAGCGGCTAATGAAACGGGTAAAACCTTTTGGGAAATATTGGAAGAGCCACATCTTGCAGGATTGAAAGGTGCTGCAGGCTTGGCTATTCAGGGTTTTGTGCAAATGATAAAAAGCTTTCAGGCTATATTGCATAAACAAGATGCTTATGAAGTGGCATTTACTATTGGCAAGCACACCGGTCTTGTAAAAGAATTGTACAACGATAAGTCTGTAGAAGGATTGGCACGTTATGAAAACGTACAAGAGTTGCTCAATGCTATAAAAGAATATACTGAAACACCTAATGAAGATGGCGAACTAGAAGAAGATAAAAGCCTGGCTACCTATTTGCAAAACATTGTATTGCTAACCGATGCCGATAAGAATGGTGATGAAGACCAAGACGTAGTGAAACTGATGACCATCCACGCTGCCAAGGGTTTGGAGTTTCCATGCGTGTTTGCTGTGGGCTTGGAAGAGAATATTTTTCCATCGTCGATGAGTGTGTATGACCGCGAGAGTTTGGAGGAAGAACGTCGTTTGTTTTACGTAGTTATCACACGCGCTAAAGATAGACTTTGGATAAGCTTTGCCAATAGCCGCTACAGGTTTGGTTCGCTGGTACAAAACGAGCCAAGTCGTTTTATAGATGAGGTGCCACCAGAATTTATAGACCGCAGTTTTGCTGGTCTTGCAGGAGCAAGAATGGGTGCATCATCACGCATAGGCAGCTCTGCGCCGCAAAAAACATTTGAGCCAAAACAAAAGACCGTGACGGCTCAAAATGCGCCATCACACGGCAATGTAGACCTGAATAAGATAGCAGCATTGGCTAAGGCGAAAGCGCAAACTACGGCGCACATACCCTCGGCCAACTTTACCGTGAGCGACCCTGAGCAAATGGAAGAAGGCATGCAAGTGGAGCATCAGAAATTTGGCATAGGCACCATAGCCAAGCTGGAAGGCGGTGCGCACAATCGTATTGCAACCATTAATTTCCCTGGTGCTGGAGGCGCTAAAAAAATAATGTTGGCTTACGCCAAGCTGATGATTGTAAAATAAGATTGGGAAATTTTAATAAGAGAGGTATTATTTGCTCTTGAAACGCGGCAATACTTAGTTACTCTCCATTTTTATGACTTCAGAAATTTGTATGTATTGTTTTATTGATAAAACTTTTTGGACTAATGATGAGTAATATTTATTGCGCAACTAGTGAATTTTTCTCTAGGACTAAGCATTGTTATTTCTAAACTTAAGGCATTAGTATTTCGCCAGACTGGATGCCTCCGATGAGCGGTCCATCACTGTGATGGACCGCTCAAAATTCAAAATTTACATTCATAAATAATCCGATTATAATACAATTTTGCATGATCGGGGGTGAAGGTACTGAGCCAGGCAAAAGCTTACACATTCTACCTTTCAGATAACAAGTTGGGAATAGTTTAAAGCATTACTATTTTCTTTTCTCCAATTTTAAAGCTTTGTCAAACACATTGGATTTATAAAGGCGTAAGAAATACAAACCATTTGCGAAATCATCAGCGCTGATTTTTATGCTATTGCTCAAACCGTTATTGCCACTCCAAACTATACGTCCGGTAACGTCAGTAAGGCGCAGCGAGCAGTTGGTAGGTATACCATCTATATTCCAAATGCTTTCAGTAGGGTTGGGGTAAGCTAAAAATAATGTGCTGTCAAAGCCATTCACACCAAGTCCTTTGTCGTGAATTACTGCACCATTCTTATTTATTATCCAGTTGTTAGGGTCTATTTCCATACCATTCATTTGTTTGCTCCATTGAAAAGTATAAATACCGGTTGCACTATTAGTTTGCACTTTTACAATGGTATCACCTTGGGGTGATGTAAGTTTCAATTCAAGTGGAGTATTAAAGAATGCTACTGAATTAGGTGCTGAGGTAGTTTGGTTGAGTTGGATAACTATGAAGTTTTCATTTTGATTCCAGCGTGCAGCAAAAGTAGGGTAGCCTTGGCGGTATATCCATTGGTTAAAAAAAGTATCCATGTTGCGGCCGTAATGTGCTTCTACTATAGCTTTGAACTGTTGCGTAGTTGCTGTGCTATGTCCAAATGTTTGCTGATAATCTCTGAGCGTTTTGTAAAAGAGACTGTCGTTATTGGCTTCAAATCGTAAGGTATGTATTACGGCCGAACCTTTATTGTAAGAAAGGCGTCCGCTAAAAATTCTGTCTACATTGGTGGAGTCTATAACATACACCGAGCCACCGGGAGATGCCATAACCTCGCTATGAACAGCAGCCATTTTTACAGCACCTCTTTCTGGACTATGAAATTTGTAGTCGAATAAATATTCGCAATAGCTGGCAAACCCCTCGTTTAGCCAAATGTCGCTCCAGCTGGCACAGGTTACAAAGTCACCAAACCATTGGTGCGCCAGCTCATGTGCTATGAGCCAAGTGCCAAATCCGCCCATGGTAGACATAGTTTGGTGCTCCATGCCGCCACCCAATGGTGTTATGCAATGCCCATATTTTTCTTGCCAAAAAGGGTAACGACCAAATAGCTCGCTAAAGTAATTTATCATCATTACTGTTGAATCAATATGGGTTTGTACGGTGGGCAAATAAGCAGGGTTATCATAGACGTAATTTTGAAACAACATACTATCATTACTGTTTTCAAAATGCATGTAGTAAGAGTAATCGGCATAGGTAGAAACAGCTAAAGAGATAAGATAATAATCAATTGGGTAGCGGTTTTTCCACTCATACCTCGATTGGTTTCCGGGCATAGCTGTAACATTTTGTAATAGTCCATTACTACCTGCTTTAAGGTGTGATGGAACTGTAATCCAAATGTCAGCAGAGTCTATTTTGTCGCGCAACGATTGTTTTACCGGCCACCAATCTCTTGCCGAGAATGGCTCACTAAGGGTATAGGTAATGCTGGAAGCCCATTCTGTATTGGTTTCTGTACGAATACCTGTTGAGAAAAAGCCAGGCCCGAATGTCGGTTGGCCATGGTAATATACCTTAATAGTAAATGTTGCTCCAGCAGGTAATGCTAAAGGTAGGGTAGCCACACGTACCACGCCATTGGTGCTTACTGGTAAGCTGGCACCGTTGTACAATACCGAGTCAACAGTCAATTCGTTCAGTAATTCAAATACGTATTCATCCATAGTTGTAGCTACCACCATGGCATGGGTAGTAACTGAGCCGCCAATGTTATTGTTGAGATTATTAGCTGTAATGTCAAGGTGTACATAGCGTACATCGTAATCATCTTCTCTTGCATCCTCTACAGTAGGCCTTTGTAGCGTTTTGTTGAAGTTGGCTATTTTACCAGTGCGACAAAATTCGGCAGCACTTTCCGATTGACTATAGCTAAAATATTGCAGTGTAAGCAGCAGTAGTAGGATAGAGGAAGTTTTCATAATTGTAAAATATATTGCAGTAAAGCTAATGAATATTGAGAAGAATTGAAGATGTAGAAAACATTTGGAAGGCATAATTGTTAATCATCAAAACTTTTTCATGATAGAATTACTCCCCAATATGCCGTCTACTATGGTTGGTTTTAGAGCCACAGGAGAGGTGACAAAAGAAGACTTTACAGATTTGGTAATACCCGAGGTAGAGCAGCTGGTGGCAAAAATTGGCAAGCTCAATTATATGCTTGTACTCGACACATCGGTAAAAGACTTTACGGCAAGCGCATGGGTTCAGGATATTTTACTGGGCATTAAAAACCTAACCAAATGGAATAGGGCAGCCATTGTTACTGATTCTGACACTATTCAAAAATTTACCGCTGTATTCAGTTTGCTTATGCCGGGAGAATTTAGAGGCTTCGATAAGATTGATATTGATGATGCTGTAAATTGGGTTTCGGAGCAAACCGATTTAGCTTAGTTTTGTTGAAAAATTTCAAATGGATATTTCAGTGTCGAATGAAGCTATTGCCACAGCATGGTTTGCAGCATTTAATGAACATGCACTCGAAAATTTATTGGCATTATACAGTGATGATGCCAAGCATTTTAGTCCTAAATTAAAAATACTACAACCCGAAAGCAAAGGTTTGGTAGTGGGCAAAGCTGCGCTACGGGCTTGGTGGAAAGACGCGTTTGAACGTTTACCTCAACTGCACTATCAAGTCACTACGTTAACGGCTAACAACGCAAGGGTATTTATGGAATACATCAGGCAAGTGCCCGGCCAAGATGATATGCTGATAGCTGAAGTGCTGGACATTGAAGCAGGAAAGATAGTAGCATCAAGGGTTTACCATGGCTAATAATTGTGGAAGAAATTAGTAGCGTTATTACAAGCCCTTAACTTTTGGTAATGCAATTAAAATTTACGTAAATCATTTTTTGTAAAAGTCCATTCGGGCGTGTGCAGTTCTTCAGCGATTTTGGTACTGTACCAGGGCGATAATTGTTCATCAATAGGATTTACCAATATGTGGATGTCTTGGGCTGGCATATAGCTTTGCGATAATAAGAAAATCGTATCTTTTGTTGTAGCATTATATGCCATATCCATTACCGTTACTGCGTGTCCGTATGGATTACCAGTTTGTATAAATACCGCACCGGGCTCTATAGCAGCTAGAGGTATAGCTTTCAGTTGCCTATGCAGCGACAGCGTGCCAGCATAAGAATATACTAAATCTAGGTACTGCCGTAGCGTGCTGTGGCTGTAGCTTGCAGGCTTTTGTTTCACCCAATTAGTTTTGTTGCCATTGATGCGTAATCGATAACCCTTGGCGTAATGCTCAAAGTCGCAGACGAAGCCATTGGTGAAATTAAAGCTTATATGGCTATACTTTCTTTGTTGAAATAAATATTCTGCTCTTAAGCGCATTGCCGCATCGGCACATTGCTGCAGGTCGGAAGTGCCAACATCTAAAGCCAGTACCGCATATTGTGCAGATTGGTTACGTTTCTTTTGTCTATTATAGAGATAAACGGTTTTGTTTGGCTTTAAAATAATCTCTCTTAAAAATTGTTTATAATCTCCCTTTTTACTTTCTAACCTTTTATAGCCCTTAGGTAAAGGGATAGCGCCTACAGAAGTAGGTTTAGTATTACTAGCTTGTATCGTTGATGCTGCAGGCTCTAGTTGTTGTTGGTTAGCTATATTATTGCAGGCGCTTAAACTCGAAACAAAAATGAAAAATCCCCACATCTTCATCGTTTTTTATGTTGATGACGTAGATGTGGGGAAATTCCATAAAAGGGTTATGTTGCTCTATTGTTTGTTGAGGAGTACGATGTTTGATGATGCCTTACTTGCACTAATTGCTTGGTACATTTTTTGGTATTGTTCATACTCTTTGGCGGCATAAATACCTTCATCTTGCTCATATTTTCTTATCATCTGTACTTTGTCATTTTCTTTCTTAAAATAAACATGAAACCTCGCAAATGAAAAATCAAGATTTACTTCGTTGGGTATCGACTCTATTTCAATTCCCTCAGGAAGGTTGAGCGTAACAGAGTCTACTATTTTAAATGATTGTTCAATTGCAAATGGAAGTGTTCTGCTTTCAGTTTGCTGTATCTCTGCCATTGGGTTTCTCATCCACGACATACTTACAAATGTACGTTTTTGTGTTGTGCTTGTAATGCCTGATATAGTGGCAGTAGCCGTTTCTTGAATAGCGGGTAGAAAATTGTTTCCAATATGTTTGTAATCGTATTCGTTAATGACGTAGGATGGAAAAGAGAATTTTGCATTTATCATCTCCATAATTTTGTTTTGAGTATTAGTCCTTAGGAAATCTCCCAGGTCATCTTGCATTAAGCCACTGTAAATATTATTGATTTTAATGTTTTTTTGTAAGCTATTTCCTTCGTTGATGCTTAATTCGGCTTTTCTGATAATAAAATTTTTTTCTTTCCCATAATAAGGAGTTTCAGACAAATAGCCGCCAGTTTCGGTAATTAATAATACTTTTCTGCCTTGTGTAAAACTACCTAAGTATCCAGCGGGTAATTGCTGACTTGTACATTCAATCCAGATAGTATCAGTAGGTTGAGGTACGCACAGGATAACATGGTTAAAAACGTTAGAGGTAAAGCCTTCGTCGAGTTTGTGGTAATTGTTTTCGCCTGCGTAAACCAGCGCTGCATAAGATTTGATGCCTGCTTCTTTCAATAAGGCTTTTAAATAATTAGTCAAGCCCTTACAATCGCCATACCCATTTTTAGCTACGCTTGCAGCATCAAAGGTCTGCCATCCAGCTATACCATATTCATTCGCTACATAGCGCGTATGTTGTTGCATATATTGGTAGAGCTTTTGGACTTTTAAATAATCGTTCTTTTCATCTTTTACCATAGATTGCACTAATGCTTTTTTATCTTCAGGTAAATTATCTCGCCCATCGTTAAGTGTATAAATAAAGGCGCCAAGCGTTTGCCAGTTGCTCATATTCCCTTTGTAAGTTAAGAGTTCGAAATTCTCGGGAGCAATTATCAATGTTGGAGAATCATAGTTTCCTGTCTTTGAAAAAGGTTGTTTTTTATAAGCTGCAATGTTGTTAATCGTCCATGAATGTTCTAATATACCTTCTGATTGCATACTAGCACGCTTAGTGTTTGTAGGCATAAGGTATTCTTTAAATCTTACGTTCAAGGCTTCGGGATAGGATAGGGTGAATGAAATGTTCTCTACAGCACAGTCATTACTAGGTTGCGTATGCCATCCCGGAATAAAGAAGGTTGTTTTTATAGTTTCTTTTACTTCGTATTCTACAGTGTATGGGTATTTGTCGTAATTGAAGCTATGAGCTTTAAGGCGTGAATCATCATGAAATGAATAACTCAAACCATAACTTGATCTGTCGAAAATCTCATTGCTCTTTAATACCCTTATAACTTTACCATGCTTGTCAATTAATCGCCCATTTATATCTTGAATTTTAATCATCAAGTTGTAATGTTCTAATAAACCAGAAAATTTAGCGCCCTCTTTATCAAGTATCGTGTACGCAAATTTTCTTTCTAGCAACACTTTGTCGGTACTTTTAATTGTAAGCTTCGTATTGTCGAATCTTAATACAGCGTGCGCATCTTTTTTTAAGGTGTCAGGTATTAAATAAAAAGATAAGGAGGTGTCAATATCTTTAGCTGAGGCAGGCATAACTAGGGCTATGCAAGCAATAATCATCAATAAAAAACCTTTTTTTTTCATGGTTAATTTTTTATTTTTTTAAAACAATTTTTTTATTCTGCTCTTCTATTACTTTCTCAAAGAAAGAACGCAACGGGATATATTGGTTCACTGTATATTCACTTTCTGAAATTGTTAGGTGACTAACCATTGATAAATAATTTTTAATGGGGTCATGGTGAATATCTGAATTGTACGATGCTGTTCCATCGTCAAGTGTGAATTTGGTAGATGGTGTATAGTCTTCTACGGTTATTTCTTTGGGTAGTTTTATTCTAACCAGATAAGTGAAATCTGAGCAGCTGCCCAAATTAATAGGGTACATTCTTGTAGCATTTACAAAAGGGTTTTTTTGTAGTAAATTTTTGAAAGAGGGGTTGAGATAATACAAGCCTTTAAAGTCTTCAATGTCTACTTTATATTTAGCTTTTACGATAATATTATTCTCAGCATTGTCAATGTTGGATACAGTATAATCTATTAATTTTGATTTGAACGACCATTTTTCAGATAGTTTTTCTAATTCCTTTTTGAAATTGAACGAGTCAGTTTCTTCACTCACTCTAAAATTATAGCTTGAAACATTGCCATATCTTTGCTCTAGAATCAAGTTATGGTCACTTGTATCATTTTGAAAGTCTAAAGTAGC
>Ga0256901_1000892_pt1 | contig 15726 bp, 13 predicted proteins | sample MC6MC0689MT_FD_190200 | JGI IMG/M metagenome (GOLD analysis project Ga0256901, IMG submission 190200) | Metatranscriptome of enriched soil aggregate microbial communities from Iowa State University, Ames, United States - MC6-MC0689-MT... | ecosystem: Environmental > Terrestrial > Soil >... | reverse complement strand
GTAGCCTTAATTTTACCATTTACAAAACCTAAGAATTATGAACAAGATATATTTTATACTAGTAATATTATTGTTTTCCTACACAGGAAAACTAGCAGCACAGTCTAGTTTCGCCACTAGGGTTATAGCCGACAATTTATTTATTCCCTGGGAAATAGTCTATGGTCCCGATGACCATATTTGGTTCACACAAAAGAATGGTTATGTGTGTAGACTGAATCCCAATACGGGAACAATAGACACGCTGTTGTTGGAATCACAAAATGTGATAAGAGGTGAAGGCGGTATGTTGGGTCTGGCTGTTCACCCTACTTTCATCAGCGACCCTTATGTGTTTGTGGCTTATCAATACGAGGATGGTGGCGACTATAAAGAGCGTGTGGTGAAATATACGTATGCCAACAACACACTCATAAATCCCCAAATTTTAATAGACGACATTGAAGGCGGCAATATACACAATGGCTGCCGTTTAGAAATTGTAGCCGACAAATTGTTTATCACTACCGGTGATGCTGGCAATACAGCCCTGGCACAAAATGTAGCTTCGCTCAATGGTAAAGTATTGCGTATAAATTTGGATGGTAGTATACCTACAGACAATCCTATGGCTGGTAGTGCAGTATGGAGTTGGGGACACCGCAATGCGCAAGGCTTAGCATTTCACAATGGCATAATGTACAGTTCCGAACATGGGCCTAATAACGATGATGAAGTAAACATTATAAGCATGGGTAGGAACTATGGCTGGCCTAATGTACAGGGCTTTTGCAATACACCTACAGAAAGTGCTTTTTGCGCCGACTCCAATGTGGTAGAGCCACTTTACGCCTGGACGCCCACCATTGCGGTGTCGGGTATGGCTTACTACAACCACCCTATGTTTCCTGCTTATGCCAATACTTTATTGATGACCACCTTGAAGGATAGTAAACTGTATAAATTACAGTTGAATGCTGCCGGCGATTCGATAACTAATATTGTTTCGCTGCCAGACCTTAACTATGGCCGCTTACGTGATATTACCGTTTCGCCCGATGGAAGAATATTTATATCCACCAGCAATTCGCCTGCTAGTGGTACAGGTGCCAAAGTGGATAAAATAATTGAACTATACGATTCCACCTTGACCAATATATACAACCTGATGCCAGATAATGGTATGATACTTGTCTATCCTAATCCAGCCCTGGACATAATGAACATTGGGTTCTTAAACGACGAAATGAAAACCAGTACTTGGAATTACACCATAACCAATGTGCGCGGTCAGGTAGAAAGAGAGCATGCCCTGGAGTTCGACAACATAGATGTGGGTTCATTATTCTCAGGCGTATACTTCCTTAAAATGTGGAACGAAAAGAATGTGATGATTCACAAGCGTTTTGTGAAATGGTAAGGCTTATAATAGCAATCTATTCAACCCTTCTTGTTCGAAAATCAGCTGACCTATTTTAAGGTCTGACCAACCTATTTTTAGTACATAATTAAAGGATGCTTTATTGTTTCTAACCAAACAATCTAAATGAAATGTTTGTGTTGATTTTTGATTTATGTTTTCCTTTAAGGCATGAAGATGCGTAGAAATAAAGAATATAGAATCCTGAAATTTTGATAGACCATTAATTGTAGTAGTTGAAATGGCTAGTGCATCTTCAACATTTGTTCCTTTGAATAATTCATCAAAAACAGCAAAACAATGTTTGTTTTGATTTGCTTCGAGGAGTACATTTTTTAGGTTAATCACTTCGGTCATAAAATGGCTATAACCATTTTGCAAATCATCGTGAGGATTAACAAAAATATTTATTGAGTCGTAATAAGGGATAGTACAAGATTTTGCTGGTACTGCCATGCCACAATGTGCAAGGTAGACGCAAAGCGAAATAGACTTCAATAATGTTGATTTACCAGACATATTTGGCCCAGTAATAAGTACCACATTATTTTCTTCTGTGTTTATACTGTTTACCACCGGTGCTTTAAGTGCTGGATGGTAAAATTCCTGTAGGGATATATACCGCTCCTCACGGAACATTGGGAAAACCAGGTTATATTTTTTAATAGCCTTTACTAAGGATAAGTTCGCCTCGAATGAAAAAAAATGTTCCCAAAAGGAAGCTAGCTTTTCAGCGCTGATATTTGTTTTGATAAGGCTAAGGATAGTAGCAATATCCTTTGTGCCAAGGTTGTTTTCAATTATTGCTTGTTCGTATTTATAGGTATCAGGAATTATTAGAAATTGCTGAATATCCTCAATGTTGTTTTTGAAATGGAGCGGAAGTGCATGGGTGCTCAGTAACGAAAAGTATCTAGCACTTAGGCGATAGAATAGCCTAATGAATTGGATGGTTGAGGCCCTAAGTTGCAACATGGATTTTTTATCGAAATTCATTTTCAGAATATGTTCCCAGCGATTGTCAGGAATTTTCAATCCTCCATTAATAACCCTATTTAAAAAAGAATAGACTTCGGGCAAATCACCTTTGTTGTACGAGTATTCTTTCAGAACATCCCAATTAACTATTATACCCTTTAAGATTAATTGCCGTTTCTCTATTTCTTCCTTATTAATGGGCAGGTTTAATAATAAGTTTGAGAGCTTTTCGCTAGCAAATTCATTTAACGTAAAGTCGAACAAGGGTAAAATCCCTTTTTTAATATCAAGGTCTTTTACGTTAAACATGGGGATATTGTGCTGTATGTATTATTCTTGAAAATTTGATATTATTGTACCAAAGATAGTTCTTCTTCCAATACTTTTTCAACTAGTTCCATCCTCCCTTTAAATATAATGCTCCCATTTTTGAGAAGTATTAAAGTAGGGTAAGACTCTACTCCAAACGCACTTCTCATTGCCTCATTGCCAATTACTACGGGAAAGGTGTACTGTTTGTATCGCTCAATCATGTGAAAGGCCATGCCGGCAGTATCTCTATCTATTGGTATATTTACAGATTGTAGCACAAAATCATTATGGTATTGGTACTTGCGGTAAATGCGTTCTAAGTCAGGAAATTTTTTAAAGCATACACCGCAACTAGTATTCCAGAAATCGAGAAGTATGATTTTATCTTTATAAAAATCGACATTTAAAGTGTCCCTATCTTTTGTGTATGTTATCCATCCCCCCTTCATTGTTTTTTCTGTCCTTCCTGAGAAAGTACCTTGGTCATCCAAGTAATTGAAATAGTTGTTATAGCCACCATTAATGTACCAACCAGAAAATGCAAATACGACTATAGGTATTAATAATTTTACACCTATAGCCGCTCTCTTATTTGCAATAATACAACCCGACCATGTGCCCAAAAAAGTGGCGATTGCATTTGGCGCCCCGATAGTAGGTAGACCTCCGTCAATAATCATTACTAAGATTAGTAAAATAAGTAAGTTTAAAGTAAACAAGATGAAAGTCTGCTTTGTTGATGTATAACCCTTATATATCAGAAACCAAGTCATGAATAAAAACAAGGTATAACTAATTGGAACCTCTATGACAACATCTTCATATCTAATATAAGTGGTTATTATGATTATTAGAAACGTTATTAAGGATATGACAAAAGGTTTATTGTTTTTCATGGAACATCTTTCTGACAAAAAATAAAAAATTTATGGCCAACAACGTCCAGTGCAAGGGTCATATCCTATCAATCCACAGCCTGACCTAGTTTTATTGCATCCATCACTCTTGCAGGTGCCTGAAAATAGTCCGCAAGCTATGTTTTTGGAGCAGCTACAAGCATTGTCTATTGCTCCTTCACCATCAACCCTGTCAAGAGTATGAGGAGCTTCTCCTTGCATAAGCCAAGTTTCTGCATAGGTAAACATTTTTACGCTATCCCAAGCTAACGTATTATATGCATAGGCTTGCCAAGCAACAGCAAAAGAATCTTCTGTTCCTTCTTCACGCTCATATAGGATTCCTGATATATAATTGTGTAAACTTTCTATATGGTTTTTATCTGTCGTGTTAACAGTGCTATCTGCCATTAATTGCTGAAATTTTTCTTTAAATATTCTTGCCTTGTTATTCGACGATAGACTATTAAATATGGCAAACTGAGTATCTATGCCGAGCTTAGCCAACTCATTTCTAGATATAGTTTGGGTTGTAGCCATATTAACAATTGCATATTCGTTTAATTTTTCATCGCAACTGTAAGTGTGGTCTTTTTTACAAGATGAAAAATAAATCATTGTACCGCCTACGGCAAGCATTAAAAGTAATAGTGTTAAACGTTTCATGATAGATTGATATTGTATTAAAATAATAATCCCTACTTTTTATAAAGGTTTTCGGGTATTCCTTTTTGTAACGTTACACCTCAAAATAAATTATAATACATTTTTAATACAAACCTGATTCCGCATTTTTATCTTAGATAATTGCTATTATTGCAAGAGTAATCAATACTCATTTTTATTATGGTACACAATCGTATAAAAGCGTTACGAATAGATAGGAAAATATCTCAAAAGGACATGGCTGAATTGTTGCATAAAAGTCCATCTTCCTACAGCAGGATGGAAAGTGGAGAAATAAAAATTGCCCTAGAAGAGTTGCCTGAAATTGCTAAAATTTTGGACTGTACGTTGGATGATTTATTGCAAGGTCTTGCTACTTTAAATGTTCAGCATAATAACAATCAAGTTTTTGCTCAGCATGTTCAGAACCAAACTAATAGCTCGGAAGATTTAATTAATCAATTCAAAGTTTTAATGACTCAGGTACTCGAGCATCAATCAAAATCAGAAGAAAAGATGCAGCTTTTTATGAAAGAAATTATCGGCAGTTTGAGAAAATAATCATTTATTTTTTTTTACTCAAATTTATCGAGGTCAGAAGAGCTATCGACATAGTAGGTACATTCCACCTTTTAGCTCAGATAAATGGTAGCTCAAATCAATAATGTGCTGATACAAATGGTCGGTAATTAGAAAACCTTTGTTGCCTTTAAAGTTAATAGTAGCAGTATGGTATCCAAGCCTAAAGAAAGTAACCACACTTTATTCTTCTGTAACCCTAGGTTTTGGTAATAAGGATATTCGTTTTGTTTGCTTTTATTAATGTATAAATAAATCAGCGTGTTAGTAAATATTTTAAATGCTATAAATGCAGGAACCACACCATCGCCATAAAGCGAAAACAGCATTAGCCCTAAAATGTTAATCGATATTGAAGCAATGTAAAAGCTTCTATAAAAAGAAAGTGTGAGGTGGAATGATTTCATCTCTTTGATGTTTTTTGAAAAGGAACAATCACCTTCTAGGTATTTACTTCAACTGCTGCAACGCCACCAACTTTTTATAAGTACCCTCTTTCATCATCAGTTCATCATGTGAGCCGCGCTCCACGATAGCGCCTTGGTTCAACACAATGATTTCATCAGCGTGGCGCACGGTGCTTAGTCTATGGGCAATCACCACACAGGTGCGGTTCTTCATCAAATGGTTGATGGCATCCTGCACAATACGCTCCGACTCTGTATCTAGCGATGATGTTGCTTCATCTAAGATAAGAATTGGTGGATTTTTAAGTACCGCTCTGGCAATGGTCACGCGCTGTCTTTCGCCACCACTAAGCCTTGTGCCTCTGTCGCCAGCAAAGGTTTGATAACCTTCCTGCTTGCGCAAAATAAACTCGTGCGCATTCGCTACCTTAGCGGCATACTCCACTTCCTCCATGGTTTTGCCGCCAGTACCTAAAGTAATATTGCTCTGTATAGTATCATTAAACAAAATAGGCTCTTGAGAAACTACGCCTATCAGGCGACGCAAATCATAAATTTTGTAGTCTTTGATATTAATACCATCTAATAGAATTTCACCGGCAACTACATCGTGAAATCTTGGTATCAAATCGGCCAATGTGCTTTTGCCGGCACCCGATGCACCAACTAAAGCCACCGTTTTCCCTTTTTCAATTGTAAGATCTATACCACTTAAAATTTCTTTTTTACCATGAGCAAAACTCACATTCCTAAACTCTATACTTTGGGTAAACTCTTTTACAGGCTTGGCATCTTCTTTTTCTACAATGGTATTTTCTACATCCAACAAAGCTTGTATTCTATCTAATGCAGCAGCACCTTTTTGCATATTGTAAAATGCAGAAGAAAGGGCTTTAATAGGATTGATTATTTGATAGAATAGGCTAATGAAAAATAAGAATACAGGACCAGTTAAGGTAGTAGTAGGGTCGGTAAAAATAAGCCAACCACCATACCACAAGATAACCGAAACCACAATGATACCAAGGGTTTCGGACAAGGGCGAGCCTGCATCTCTACGAGCTGAAATCTTATTGCGTATACGCAGTAAAGTATTGTTTATCTGACGAAAACGAAGCTGTTGATGGCGTTCGGCATTGAAGGCCTTTACTACACGCATGCCCGCAAGTGTTTCATCAATATTACCTAACATTTCACCCAATTGCTCTTGTGCCTGATTGGATGGACGTTTTAACGATTTTCCTACCTTGCCAATGATTAAACCGGCAATAGGTAAGAACAATAATAAAAACAAGGTCAGCTGCGGGCTGATAGCCACCATGGTAGCTAATGTGAGCAAAATAGTTAGTGGCTCACGAATAATAGTTTCGGTAACATTCATCACCGAAATTTCTACTTCGTGAACATCATTAGTCATGCGGCTCATCAGGTCGCCTTTCTTTTCTTCGGTGAAGAATCCTATGGGTAGCGATAGTGCCTTGCCAAACATATCATCACGTAGTTGGCGCATTACCGTATGGCGCAATGGATTTTGGATGAGCAAAGAACAATACATAAAAAAGTTCTTTAGTATAGTGGCCACAATCAGCACGGCTACCGAATAGGTAAGTGCAACCAATGGTTTTTGCTGCAGTATAAAATCGTTGATGAAGCGCGTAATGCTCGCCACAGTACCCGTTCCTACTGGAGCAGTGGCTTGCGAACCCATAAACAATACCTGCAATACAGGTACCAACATCGCAAACGAAAACAAAGAGAAAATTATGGATAGCAGACTGGTGAAAAAGTAAAGTATAATTTTGCTCTTATAAGGGCTGAGATAGCGTAAGAGTTTAGGTATATTCTTCATTTATATAGAAAGACAGATTTGTATTATCAATCGGCAAAATTAGCGATTCAATACTTTGTATAGGCATCAAATTATCTATGCCAGCTTTCGCTTGCTGTTTACCAAAATTTCAGAGCCCTCGGCTAAGAATACAGAAGAGGGTATGGCGGAATTTAAGTACGCAAAATTGGTGCCATAAATTTTGCTGAAATCCACATCCACGGCATAATCCAGCACTTTGTACACATCCCATTTTGGATGTTCTACACCATATTCAAATGCGCCTTTACGCGATTGGGTATAGCCCCAATAATGTTCGGTTATAAATTCTTCTTCGCTGCCTGTTGTAATGGCTGTTGCCTGGCGCGCAGTAGTTGCGCTCATGGTGTGCCACATATCTTTCTTCCAGCTATAGGCAACTTTTATATTGTCTTGGTTATATTCCCAAAGATGTTTCATGGGCATCGTTTCATACTTTTCGCCGTATACGGTATTGGCCACAAGGCTTAGCGCTATTTTGGGCACTATTTCTTTTATGAAAACTACACCTCGCTTCCATTCCTTGCCATCGAAATGTTTTACATAAAACCTTAGGTTTACTTCTTCAAAATTGCGGTGAAATGGAATTTTAAGCCCTAGCAATTTTGTATCCAAAAACATAAAGCCTACAAGGCTTATAAAACATTTGCCATGCCAATGGTCGAGCACTGTATGCTTTGGTACATAAGGCTGAAGCAGCTTCTCGTCTACCGAATAGTTGAACATAAGTAGTTTTCGCCATTCCGCAGCCAAAAAGGTTTTTGCCATAATGATGTATTTAAAGAATTCGTTTGACTAATCTTAAGTTATGGGTACGCATACGGTGCTTGCGACTAATGATACCGCCATTGTCTATAGCATCGATAACTACGCAGCCACTGGTTTCTGTGGCATGTATTATTGTATGGTCGTCAAGTAAAATGCCAACATGGGTTATTCTGCCTTCTTCATTGTCAAAAAAAGCCAGGTCGCCACAACGTGCTTCCTGCAAAAAGCCTACGGTTTCGCCCACTAGTGCCTGTTGCGAAGCATCTCTTGGAATGCGAATATTCATGAGTTTGAATACGACTTGAGTTAAGCCAGAGCAGTCAATACCCATTAAGCTTCTGCCACCCCAATTATAGGGGCTACCCATAAACATTTTGCTGAACGTATGTATATTTTCTACTGTAAACTCCGCTTGCTTTAGGGCTATTTTCTTTCCTTTAAAAGTATATTCCGCATTTGTATTCCATTTCAGTATTCTCCTTTTCATCTGAAAAAGGCTACTGGCAGGACTTAGCGCGAACTGGCCATGCTCGACAAGTGCTACATCGTTAGTGCCGGCAGTAATGGCTAACAGAGGCTTACGATATTCTTTATAGGTAATAAGCGCAACTTGCCCACCTTTTACCCAGCCTTCATATTCATCCCATTCGCAACGCACGTGCAGCCAATTGTCTTTCTCCTTGGCCAATACCTCCATACGCTCGCCAAACAGTAGTTGAGATACCTGCTCGGCCCTATGAGAGGCAGAGGCCCGCAAAGGCATTACAGATACAGAACATACAGCGTAGGCTAGGGTCATTTATAAATGAATTCAAAAATTTACGGGTACAGTATACAAAAATAAAGGGCAGCAATAATATTATTGCTGCCCTTTAAAAATTATTTATTTGTAACAATATTATTCATGCTTATTTTTTATTCTCTTCTCCCAAAAACTTTTCTAAAGCCGAAACCATGGACGGCGCATTAGGAGCTGGGGCCTTAATATGCAATTTCAAGCCAGCATCTTCTACAGCCTTGGAAGTGGTGTGACCAAAGGCGCCAAAGAGCGTGCCGTTTTGTTTGTACTTAGGGTCGTTGTGGAATAAAGTGTCTACGCTGAAAGGGCTAAAAAACACAATTACATCATAACCTTTTTTCAAAACCTCATCCACTTCGTTGCTCACCGTTCTGTATAATACTGCCTCGGCAAAATCGAAGCCTTTGGCAATCAACAGCGGAGAAAGGTCGTTCTTTGTATTTTCAGAAACAGGCAACATGAATTTTTCCCTGTCTTTGTATTTGGTTAATACATCCATCAAACCATCTGTTGAACCATCGGCAGAAAAGAACACTTTTCTTTTGCGGTACAAGATGAATTTTTGAAGATACAAGGCTACGGCCTCAGTTACACAAAAATATTTAAGGTCTTGCGAAACTTTGAATTTCATTTCTTCACAGATACGGAAAAAATGGTCAACCGCATTTCTACTTACCAATATCACAGCAGAAAATTCAGCAAGGTCTAACTTTTGCTTTCTAAATTCCTTGGCGTTCAAGCCTTCTACACGAATGAATGGAAAGAAATCCAGCTGAACATTGTGTTTTTTTGCTAAATCGAAATAAGGAGATTTGTCGCTTTCTGGCTTAGGTTGGGTAATTAAGATGTTCTCTATCTTTTTCTTCTTCTCTGTAACCTGCGACTGTGATTTTGCTGCTTTCGCCATTTGTTTTGAAACAGATTTTTCAAAAATATTAACCTAAAATATTACTTTATCAAGGTTTTAAGCAATTAGCCATTGATTGACCAATTTCATTATAACCGCTAGAGGCAGTAATTCGGAGGCGCAAAGGTACATAAAAAAATGCAATTTGCTAAACTTTAAAAAATAACCGAATACAATCCCTGAACGTAAATAACGATTGGCAAATAAGATTCCGATAGCAATAAAGGAAAGAAACAAGGTAGCCTGCACCCAGGGTCCTTCACCAAAAGCCAGAATTATGGAAAAAGGTATTATAGCAATACCCATCACTTTATTGATTAAAAATACATTGAAAGTATAGTTATCTGTAATCTCTGAAATATTGAACACCCAGCCCGTGAACTTCAAAAACAGAAAACGAATAATGTAGATTCCTAAGAATAAAACTGCAAAACCCAATATCGTCAGTATGGTTGATAAGTTTGGGGTTATGTCTTTTTGATGAATGTGATGCAGTACAAAGAATAAATATATGCCCATAGACAAGCAAAAGACCAAATCTAATACCAAACTGGCAGCACTATCTTGTCGCAATTGTTCTTTCAGTTGTCGCGTACTAAGGCTGGGGTTGCGAAAAGCACGAAAAAGATTGCGAAAATAGGAGGGGTTCGCCAGCCTGAAAACACCAATAAAAGCAATCAACGCCAGGATGAGAAAGAAGTCAGAGCTACGGTCGGTCATTTGATGCGGCCGTTCCATAGGAATTACATCCATGGCTTTGAGCAGCGGATGAACTGCATATTCCTTGCTGATTTTTTCGGCCGCCTTTTTTGACAGCGTTTCTTCGGGAATATTGAAACCATACAACATTCTGCTGTTGCCGGTTATGTTGGCAACAGTTAGCAGTAGAAAAAGGAAAAGGCCAGATAAAGAAAAATGCACTTTCATATAAGATTGCGCAAAAGTAAAAACTAAAAAACAGATATTTGCACTCTTTTTAAAACAGCTATAAGTTTGGCTAATCTTTCTCAAAATCATTTTTGCGGAAAGAACGCAGGACTTACAACTTACTATTTAATACCAGCAAGAAAATGACTGCTTCAGAAATACGCCAACAGTTTTTGGATTTTTTTAAATCGAAAGGACATGCTATTGTGGCATCGGCACCCATAGTGGTAAAGAATGACCCTACCTTGTTGTTTACCAATGCGGGTATGAATCAATTCAAAGATTATTTTTTGGGTAACAAAACGCCTGAAACCTTGCGCGTGGCCGATACGCAAAAATGCCTAAGGGTAAGCGGTAAACACAATGACCTGGAAGAGGTAGGCGTGGATACCTACCACCACACTATGTTTGAAATGTTGGGCAACTGGAGCTTTGGCGATTATTTCAAGAAAGAAGCTATTGAATGGAGTTGGGAATTGCTGACATCGGTTTTGAAAATTGACAAAGACCGTTTGTATGTTACGGTGTTTGAAGGCGATGCTAAAGAGAATCTTCCTTTTGACCAAGAGGCTTATGACGAATGGAAGAAATGGACTGCCGAAGACCGTATTCTGAAAGGCAACAAGAAAGATAATTTCTGGGAAATGGGCGATACAGGTCCTTGTGGCCCTTGTAGCGAGATACACGTAGACTGCCGCACTGCCGAAGAGCGCGCTGCTGTAGATGGTGCAACTTTGGTCAATGCCGACCACCCGCAGGTAATAGAAATTTGGAACAATGTATTCATGCAGTTCAATCGCCTGAAAGACGGTAGCCTGCAACCTTTGCCAGCCACACACGTAGATACAGGTATGGGTTTTGAAAGATTGGTGCGCGTATTGCAAGGCAAAACCTCTAATTACGATACCGATATTTTCTCTGGTACTATACAATTGACAGAAGAAATTACAGGTAAAAAATATGATTTCTCAGATAGTAAAGAGGCGATAGCGTTTCGTGTATTGGCCGACCATATTCGTGCTATATCTTTTACCATCGCCGATGGACAATTGCCTTCTAACACAGGTGCAGGCTATGTTATACGCCGTATTCTTCGTCGTGCCGTGCGTTACTACTATTCTTACCTCGATTATAAATCGCCTTTGTTGCACCAATTGTTGCCGCATTTAGCTGCGCAATTTGAAAACGTGTTCCCAGAATTATTCTTGCAAAAAGATTTTGTTGCCAGGGTTATTAAGGAAGAAGAAGAATCGTTCTTACGCACGCTGGATAAGGGTTTGAAGCGTATGGATGAGGCGATTGCCAATGCTAAAAATGGCATGATAGATGGTGAGGAAGCCTTTAAATTATACGATACTTATGGTTTTCCAATAGACTTGACAAGGCTAATAGCTTCTGAGAAAAACCTGGAAGTGGATGAGCCTGCTTTCGAGCGTTTCATGAAGGTGCAGAAAGATACATCAACTGCCGCAACAGCCATTGATGCTGAAGACTGGATTACAGTAAACGACAGTAACAAAAGCACTTTTGTAGGTTATGATGATTTATTGATTGATACAAAATTAGCACGCTACCGTAAGGTAAAAGCTAAAGGCAAAGAACAATACCAATTGGTATTGGAAACTACGCCTTTCTATGCTGAAAGTGGTGGCCAGGTGGGCGATACAGGTGTTTTGGTTTTTGGAGAAGAAGAAATAACCGTAACAGATACCAAGAAAGAAAATAATCTTATAATTCATTTTACCGACAAACTTCCTGCGCAACCAGAGCAAACTGTGGTGGCTAAAGTAGATTGGGAACGTAGGATGTTGACCAGTTATAACCATACGGCTACACACTTGATGCACGCTGCTTTGCGCCAGGCATTGGGCGAACATGTGGCACAAAAAGGTTCTATGGTTTCTGCCAATGTTTTGCGTTTCGACTTTTCGCATTTCGCAAAAATGACGGATGAAGAAATACGTCAGGTAGAGCAAATAGTGAATGAAAAAATAAGAGAGAATATTCCGGTTGTTATTAAGGAAATGCCGAAAGATGAAGCGATAGCTTTAGGCGCTATGGCATTGTTTGGTGAGAAATATGGTAATATAGTTCGTGCGGTTATTATCGACCCTAAGTATTCTATTGAACTTTGTGGCGGTACGCACGTAGGTCATACCGGTATGATTGGGGTATTTTCTATAACGGCAGAAAGCGCTGTGGCAGCCGGTGTGCGTCGTATTGAAGCCTTGACCGGACCAGCGGCCATTCAATATTTCGCAGATAAAGTAAGCCAAAGCAAACAGATAACTGAATTGCTGAAAGCTAAAGACCCATTGAAGGCTATCGAAAAATTGATAGAAGAAAAAGCGGCATTAGAAAAACGCATCGAAAGTTTGGAAGCACGCCAATTGGTAGGCATCCGCAATGAGTTGATGCAAAAAGATGAATTGCTGAACATGACTACAACCAATGGCCAAGAGTTTGCCATTAACTTCATTGGTGATATTGTAGAAGTGAGCAATCCAGAAGCTTTGAAGAAATTGTGCTTCGATTTCAAAAATCATTTGCGCGACCACCTTATAGTTTTGTGTGCCAACATTGGCGGTAAATCGCATGTAGCGGTAAGCGTAAGCGAAACGCTTGTAGGTGCCACAACATTAGATGCTGGAAAAATTATTAAAGAAGTAGTAGCACCCTTGATTAAAGGCGGTGGTGGCGGTCAGAAGACACTAGCAACGGCTGGCGGTCAGGATGTGAGTCAATTGCGTACGGTTATTGAAAAGGTGAAGGGCTTGGTGTAAGCGCATTTGAGTATTATAAAAAATTGAAAAAGCTGGCCTTTACTCGCCAGCTTTTTTCGTTTTATAATCGCTAAATATTCTTGCTATCTCTGCAAAACCTTTTTGATTATCAGCATTGAAAATGGAATTCATCAGGTCGCGTTTTTCGCGTGTGGTTAAGTGAAAATTTAAAGCCGCGGATTTGTCTATATCCTCTGGAATGTATTGCAGCGTAACCTTTCTAAGTTTGTGTTCAGGGAAGGTTGTACTCATGTAATCTTCAAGGTAAGACTGATGATAAGTTTGAAAAGCACTCCATCTGTTTTGAATAGCAAACAAAGGGTCGAACAACATGCCCGACATGGAGTGTGTCTGATAGCCGTGCGCAGGCTCATAAGCTCTCGTGTCGCGTATTTGGAGAAATATAATTTCTCCAGCCTCTTCATCCAGCCAGTCTCTAAACGTGCTCAAATACCTACTGCTATTTTCGGTGCCAAAATTATCTCTTAATCCTGCGTCCATGATATCCATTTCTGGTTGCGATGGCATTTTTACCATAGGCAGCACTATAGGAAAGGTCGCACTCATCCTGAGCGCCGATGTTATCTGTAAATCAAGTGGAGCTTGCTTTTTAAAGAATTGGGCATAATCTACTCCGTCAATTATAGGATTGGTTTTGCCCAAACTATTTACCGATTTGGTTAGGTAAGAAATAGGTTGAGAGGAGAACAGCAGGCGTCGTCCATCGTTAATAATAGTACCGCTTACCACCAGCATAGGCGCTATTGTTTGTGCTTCATAGGCTTGGTAGTCTTTCAGCTTATAATTCAATATGCCGCCCGAGTTAGCTGCTAACTCTTGGTCGAAGGCATAGCCTCGGTCTTTACTGTAGCGCCTTCCGGCCACCGTTATTTTATTAAAAGGCGATATAAGGTCTACACAGGCCAAAGAAAATATGACCGCATTAAGCAAATCTTTTCCAACATTATCTTGGTATGCTTTATTGTAAGGATTGTCTATTTTGCCAAGTGCAGATTGCGTGTGCAAAGAACGCCAATAAGCTGCACCAATCATACCTCCTGAAGCGCCAGATATAAAAACATTATGCGCAAACAATTGGCCATGGGTAAGGCTATCGGCATATTGAAGGCAGCGGAAGGTCCAATAAGAAGCACGCGAACCACCACCACTAACTGATATAATAACTATGGGCGGTTTTGTATTGCCGTTTATAGCAGCATTTTTGGCTTTCCATTTCGTTAGCCTTTGTAGTTCTATTTGTCTATCCTTTTCGTAAAGAGAATCATTAAAAATGGTCTTTAAGTTTTGGTAATCGTACACTGGTCGTTCGGTGTTGTCATACTTCATACCGTAGGCAATGCTGCGTAAATCAAACATCTTGTGTTTAGCTAAATAACCGGCAAAAGCAAAAATGCACAACCAACCAATAATTTCCCAACTGCGCAAAAAATATTTGAAGGCACCAACAGCTGCCATCATTATGCTGAAGAGGATAAGAAAACCCGCGCCAGCTGGTATTCTTAGTATAGGTTCATCCATAAATATACCTAATATCAACAGCATGATAATGGCAAAAATAATGGCGAAAATAGCATTGCGATGATGCCTTCTTAATACCGTATTTAAGAACCTTGTATTGTATTCGTAAGGCGTTTTTATTTTTTCTATTTTAAATACATGAATAAGATAGCTGTCGGCTTTTATCATGTCAAATTCATTATCCAAAGAATCGTAAGGTATTATCTCGCGAATGAGCGATGGGTTGGCAATAGTACCCAGCACCACTTTCAATATATTTCTATCGGCCCTAAAGAAATAAAGAAACGATAGGAGCAAAACGAAGATGTAACCCAAATAGAAATTAGCCAACAAACCCAATATGGTAAGCGCTTTTGCCGACTCATTGATGTACATATAACGACCGGTAGCTATTCCGTAAGTTATCAAAAACAGTAAAGGAATTACAGAGTTATTGATACAGTATTTCAGAAAAGAATGCCGCGTAGCACCAAAAAAAGGAACGCGTTTGCTGTGAATAATAAAAGTAGTGATGTGCCAGCTCATCGCAAACATAGCCGTGGCTCCACCCAACAACAAAAAGCTAAACACGCTTATATTACCCAAATATTCTGGCGAAAGAAAAAGCGATACGGCGCCAAAGTGCGTGGCAAAATTTCCGGTTACTGCGGCAAACAAAATTATCCAGAAGAGCAGCAGTACCTGATACTTTCTAAAGTGCAGCAGCAAAAGCTGAACAGGTAAAAAGCGAAATATGTTTTTCAGGTATGCCCTCATTTGCCAGGTAGTGAAATAGAATAGTAAGGTAATGAATTTTATTCATCATAAAAAGCCCTGAATTTCTAATGATAGCTTATTGAAGCTAAGCGTCTATTATCAAATCATCTTTTTTAGGTTTTTTCCACCTTACCATTATCTTT
>Ga0256901_1000886_pt1 | contig 15788 bp, 12 predicted proteins | sample MC6MC0689MT_FD_190200 | JGI IMG/M metagenome (GOLD analysis project Ga0256901, IMG submission 190200) | Metatranscriptome of enriched soil aggregate microbial communities from Iowa State University, Ames, United States - MC6-MC0689-MT... | ecosystem: Environmental > Terrestrial > Soil >... | reverse complement strand
GTTTCCTCCTTAGCTCAGTTGGTTAGAGCATCTGACTGTTAATCAGAGGGTCCTTGGTTCGAGCCCAAGAGGGGGAGCAAAATATATAAAGCCTTACAGAAATGTAAGGCTTTATTGTTGTTTAAAAAGGTTTTGCTGGGTTTGTCAACTTTTATTGCAGAAAATACAAAGGTAGTTTAAAAGTAAAAGGTGTAAAGTTCGGTGGATGAGGTTTTAAAAACTAGGTGTCCCAAAATGTATCAGGTGTCCTGTGAAAATCAAATAGTTACGTCAATTTTTTAACATTTTAAAATATTGATTATGAACTTCAATCAGGTAAAAATCTTATTCGTTTTAAGCAAGGCTAAAATGAATATTCGGGGAATGTGTCCTCTAATTTGTAGAATAACTTACAATAGTAAACGTAAGGAATTTTCTACAGGTTTCTTAGTAGCAGAAGCCGACTGGAATGCAAAGCTTCAAATTGTAACTTCTAAAACCACGTATTCCAAAAACATCAATACACATCTAAATAAGATGTATCGTGATTTATTAGCCACATATTCAGAAGTAGTGTTAGATAAAGTGATCTTCACTGTATATGATATTTATAATGCCTATATGGGTACTTCAAAAGGTGGAATACTTCATACTGTAGAATATTTTCAAGATTACTTACTAAAAATAAAAAGATTAGTTGGTAAAGATATGGAGCAATCTACATGGAAGAAATTTGAGAATTCTTTAATGCATCTCAAATCTTTTATTAAGTGGAAATATGATCAACAAGATTTATTACTGCGAGATATTAACCTATTCTTTATTCAAGAATATGAATTCTATCTTAAAACTGTGAAAGACCTTGCGAATCCAACTATTCACAAAGTAGTACAACGTTTCAAAAAAGTTATGATGCATGCTGAAAATGAAGGAATGATACGTAAAACACCTTTTGCGTTACACAAAGCAGTATTGGTTAAGAAAGAAGTAGTTTTTTTGAATCAAGAAGAATTACAAATTCTTGAAGACTACACAATTTCTCAACCAAAATTGAATTTGGTACGAAACCTATTTGTGTTTTGCTGTTATACAGGATTACCTTATTATGAAATGTCAACTTTATCTGCAAAAAATGTAGAGCGTGGTTTCGATAGGGAATTATGGTTGGTTGTTGACCGTAAAAAAACTAATAAATCATATAGAGTACCATTATTGCCTAAAGCAGTTGAGATAATGCGTGATTATTTAGGCGGAGAGGGTTTGATATTTCCAAAAGTAACCAACCAAAAATTCAATTCTTACTTAAAAGAAATTGCAGACATTGTAGGAATTGAAAAGAACTTAACGCACCATATAGCACGAAAAACCTTTGCAAGTACTGTATTGCTTTACAATGATGTACCAATTGAAATAGTTTCAGAACTTTTAGGACATTCAAGTATTAAAGTAACACAAGAAAGTTATGCTAGACTATCTAATAAGAAAGTCAGTGAAACAATGATTAGGTTGAGTAAAATTCTTAAATAGCTATAAAGACACCAAATCCTTCAATTCAACATCTAAAGCAATAGCAATTCTGTAAAGTGTGTGAATTGTAGGATTGGTTCTTCCAGCTTCTATTCTAGAGATATTGGTAGTGTCAATTTTACCTTCAATTAAACCGACTAAATCTACTTGAGATAGTCCTTTTGATTCCCGTAAGTTTTTAATGTTTCTACCAATATTTTTTAATAATTCCTCTTTTTGCATACTTGACATATTTGACAAGTCAAGTAAAGTTTTATATTTGCGTATGTTAATGCCATATATGGCAAGTTTGTGATATTGAAACTAAAAAGGTATTTAGTAAATAATAAATTAAAAATAAAATGAAAAAATCTTCTAAAATAATAGTAACAATAGGGATTGTTATAATATTCTTATTTGTTTTCGGACTAGTTACAGCGGCTAGAAATGAAAATGGAAATTCAACACCAGGAATCATCGGATTGATTCTTGGCTTTGGTGCATTTGCTGGAATTAAAGCTGTTTGGAAAAATAAACAGGTTAAAGAAACCAAAATTGATAACCATCAATTAGATAAAAAATGAAGTTTATAGACTATTATGAAGTACTCGAAATTTCAAAATCCGCAACTTCAGAGGAAATTAAAAGAGCATTCTGGAGGCAAGCTAAAAAATGCCATCCAGACTTAAATATTGGAATTGATGTAACTCAGAAAATGCAGTTATTAAATGAGGCTTATTTAATTCTGAAAGATGTTGATGCACGTGCTCGTTACGATGAAGAATATGATAAATTTTATAATTATCAAAATAGTAGAAGTAAGTCAACTTTATATAGTGATTTAGGAAATGAAGAATATCAATTTTCTGACAAAACTTTAGAGCGTTGGATTTGGAATGCTAAAAAACAAGCTATTGAGTTAGCAAAACAAACATTAAAAGAGATAATTGCTTTAAGTATAGATGCTACCAAAGCGGCAGGTAAAGAAATGGGAAGTGTGCTCCTAAAATATGTAATAGCAGGGTTAATTATTTTCATGGTTGTTTTTATAGCAAATAATCAAACGATTAGCTTTCGAGAAATGATACTCTATATGTTCAGAATAATTATAGGTATTGCAGTTATTCTCTTTTTTATAAGAATAGCGACTATTGAAGATGAAAATTAATTAAACCAACGAAAACAGGGAGTTATTTAATAGGTAGCTCCCTGTTTGCTTTTAAATTGGGTTTATATCCCCATGATCATTTATAGATATTCCTTTTAGATCGTCTAAAGTGATTAATGAAATTATCAATGAAGGAACTCATCTTGCTTGTTTGAATGAATCTAATATTTTGGCACGGTATTAATTTTATAAAATATTGAAAAAAAACTAAATAAACAAATTATTTTGTATAGTATTAAGAATTATCTTCACAACATTAACTTAAAAAACTTTAAAAAATGAAAAAATCCATTATTGCCCTAATGGGCTTGTTTACGCTTGTAGCGTGTAGTGAAGATGCTTATCAGGAAGCTGATAAGATTAATGCATCAGGATCTGTTGAAGCTTTACATGGTGACGATAACGGCCTACAGAACGAGGTTAGGTCTTCTAATTTTGAAGTTTCAACTCCTTATGAAGATAGTATGTTTGCTAATGCTATCGATTATAGAATTTGGAATCCTTCTGCAACTTATACCATGGAAGTAACGCCATATATTGGTTTAGCTTACTATGATGGAGCTGATGACGGTTATTATAGTTATGCAGGAGTCACCCTTGATCAAAACTCATATCCAAATTTATTTAAAGGAGGAAAGGAATATCTTAATTTAATTAAAGGAAATACGGTTATTATCCCCCCATTAACCAATTCATCTATCAGTTCAGGTAATCATTGTCCTGTAATGCCAGGTCAAGCTTTTGACTTGACTGCACCTGGAGTTATCGCTAGTGTAGATGAGATGAATTTGTTAGAAATGGCTGGTAAAGTTTATTATGCTGATGTAGTTATAAAAAATGGACCCGCCGTAGTATTAACAACACGTGTTAAACAAATATTTCACTATTATAACGTTAATTCACCTTTGGTGTCATTTGGTTCATGGAATTATTTAGGATCTATTTCGCCTGGATTTATTGAACCATTTTATTCTGAAATTACTACTAATGAAATAGCACCAGGAAATAAATTATCTTTACCAGCTTCTGTTAATACTTTTTCATTTGTACCTATTACGAACGAAAGAATTTCAATTCATACTAACACTTCTGAAGTGATATTTTTATTAGAAATATAAACTTAAAAAGTGTATTAGCTGGGTTCTTTGCTGGTAGCGGCAAAAAGAATAAATAATAAATAACTTGTCAAATAAAAATTTTTATTTTTTTTATATATTATTTTAATAAGCAGTACATAATTTGTATTGCTTTTTTATTGTTAAAACTTTCTCAGTTCTTCAATCTTTTCGTAGAACATTCTATCAATCGGACATTTTGTAATGAGTTGTGAAGAGATGTTTATTATTGTCTACCAAATAATATTTAGTAGCCTTCAAAATTTACATTAAAACTTGACTTTTACGTAATGGTAAGAGCGTGTTGATATCCAAAGTAGCCCCCGGTAAATTATTAATTGGTATGATACCCCGCCATCAATCATAAATATATCTTTTAGACCGTCTAAAAGATAAATATCTATAGCATGAATATGCTATTGGTTTTAGTAAAATAAAAAAGTTAATAAAAATTAACATAATTGTTGTTAAAGTTTATACTTTTGCCAAAACATATAAAACACACTTAATGAAACACAACTACGCTACAAATAAAGTGGTTACGGCTGCTTTGTACACTTCTCAAAACAAAATACAACGATTACATTTAAAATAAACTTATGAAAAAGAAACTACTTTTTCTACTCTTTGGTATGTCTGCAATTAGCGGGTATAGCCAGAAAGTGGTATGGGAAAAAACAATCGGAGGGGAGCATTCGGAATACCTTTTCGATATGGTTCCTACATTAGATTACGGCTTTCTATTGGCAGGAAGTTCCTTGTCCGACAAATCAGGATTAAAATCTCAAAAAAGTCAGGGCAATTTAGACTATTTTCTATGGAAGATGGATAAAAATGGTGAGGAAGAATGGCAGTTGAGCTTTGGAGGTGAAGGTCAGGATATCTTAAAAAGCATTTACCCTACAACCGACATGGGCTATATTTTAGGGGGGTATTCCAATTCAGGTAAGAGCGATACCAAATCTTCGGAAAACAAAGGCAAGAATGATATCTGGATTGTAAAGATAAATGCTCGTGGTGACCAAGAATGGCAGCAGAGTTATGGGGGTGATGGCGATGACCGATTGGTACAGATAAAACAGGTAAAAGGGGGCGGATACTTAATTGCAGGTACAACCAACTCTGGTAAAAACGATCAAAAAGCTGAAGACAAATTCGGTGGCTTGGATTACTGGATCATTAAAACCGATAAATCTGGTAAGGTTGAATGGGAAAAAACATTCGGCGGTATGTATAACGACGAACCAAGAACAATTGTAGAGACCGAAAACGGTTTTATCGTGGGTGGAGTTTCCAATTCCCCTACATCAGGCAGCAAGCAAAGAGACAACTACGGAGGTTATGATTTGTGGATATTAGAATTGGATGTAAAAGGAAACCTTCTAAACGAGTATATGTTAGGAAGTGAAAACGATGATCAGTTGAATGATATTCTTATTGCAGAAAATAAGCAAGGCTACACCATCACAGGCAATACCTATTCCGAAAATGGTTCAGGAAATTTAACCGTAAAATCAGAAAAGGGAAGTGATTTCTTTGTAATAAAGACCGACAACCGCTTTAAACCAACTAATCAATATACTTTTGATTTGGAAGGTAGCGAGTTTTTAACATCAACAGCTGTAATGCCTAATAAAAACCTTTTACTTTCAGGATATAAAACAGATACCAAGACCAACAAAAAGAGCTATGTTTCCATACAGGTAAACGACAAAGGGGAACAGGTTTGGGATAAGGAATTGTCGACAAGTGGTGACGACCTTTTACGAAAAACAGTCATTACCCGTGACGGAGGATTAGTGTTTGCAGGGAATTCTACAGGCAAGAACGCACAATACAAAACATCAGCACAAGGCAGAGATGATTACTGGGTGGTAAAACTGGGACCAAAAGACGAAGTAAAACAACCTGAAATCAAGATTGAAGCATTCCCTAACCCTACAGATGGATTTACACAAATTGTAATTAATCACGAGTATAAAGAAGGTGTGGTAAATGTTTTCGATTTAAACGGCAGACTGCTGCATACCGAGCAATTAAAGTACGACATGGTTGCGGTTAATTTAAGCAGTTATGCTCACGGAACCTATGTTATCAATATTAAAACCGATGTGGTAAACACCTCGGTAAAAGTCATTAAAAAATAGTTATGAAAAAAATATTACTTTCTATTGTATTGATACTTTCTCTACATGTATATGGGCAGGAAGTTGATCCTTACAAATTTACTTCTGTAGTAGATCTATATGAGTTTCCAACTGTTGGTGCTACAGGAAATTTAGATGCACAATTACCACTGTATACCATAAATACAAGAGGATTCGAGCTGCCATTAGCTTTAAACTATGATCAAATGGGGAATTCTAATGTATTTTACATGGGAAACCAATTTGGTGATGCTTGGGTACTCAATGTAATGGGAACCATCAGCAGAGAAGTCGGAAACGAGCGTTCCGTTTTGAGTACAAATTTAACAGGCGAAATTAGATGTGGGGAAAAAAATATATTTGAAGGGAATTTTTCAGCAAGACGTTTAAGGATTGGACCATATGTTCCTGACGAAGAATATTATCAGAACAATGTGACTGTAAAATACAGACTTACCCCTGATCACTATACATTCAGTTTTATGGGACTTAGTGGGAAGTTTACCATATATAACGACAACGGAATCTTAAAACCGCAATTACTGGAGTCGAGTGATTTTGCCAAGATAGAGATTGTCCAGCCTGCGAATTGGGAGGTTGTTAATACTATATTTATATATGATAAAAATGGTTATAAATATAAATTTTCTTCACCCTCTAATGTTAATCAAAACAATTATCAAGAATCCCTGTATCTTAACCAGGATTTATATCTGAAAAATGAATGTAAGCTTGTTACCACCTATAGCGAGCATGCATTAGCTCCTCCCTCTGGATTAGGAGATGGTACAGGTACACAGATGCGTGCAGGTTCACTTATTTCTCGAGCAATATTTGCTGATGGAAAGGCATTTTGGAGAAACCTAGAACTTACTGAAATTTATGATAAAGAAAACACACTGCTTGTTAGTTATGAGTATGACTCGGTTGGAATATTAAATGGAGACAGTGCAAACGGATGGGTAAATGGTTTAGGAATGAATCAAGCATATCAAAAACTGTTTCTAAAAAAGATAAATGTTATAGGTCAGGGCACTATTAATTTTAATAACACAATTCAACCAAATGGTCATAACGTTGCCGACTCTTTTACGAACAGTTTAGAGATTAAAGATCTTAAAAATAACGTAGTAAAAAAAATTACTTTTGACTTCATAAAACCTAAGGTCCAAAATATTCCATATATTAAAAATTATAATGATGGGTCTTATGGTTTAATGTTTCAAAAAAAATTATTAAGTGGAATTAAAGAATATAATAATACTACCTCTCCAAATTTCCTGCATACCACGATTAATTATAAAACACCTTCCACTTCCATAAACAATACAAACGTTGTGGTTGACAGGTATGGTTTCCTAACAAAAACGGGCTATTGTCAGCAACACTTAAGTAAAGATGATTATAGAGCAGATTCTTATATTCTGCAAAAAATAAAGTATCCAACAGGAGGTTCTGTTGTTTACGAATTTGAGCCTAATACGTTTTCACACAGTACAGGAACCGGGAATTTTCAAGACCATAATTATGATAACCATATATATGAAACATTACCTCTTCAGCCAGGTACCAATAATTTAACGTTTTCTGCAAATCAAGGAGATAAAGTCTATGTTTTCTATCTGGGCTCATCCAGTCCGAGTTTGTATAATACAGTTTCTGGTACACTCAAGCATGTACCTATGATCATGAGTGATTATTATATAGAAGAAAAGCGTTGCAGGCATGAATCACCAAGTGTAATACTGCCGGCATCGGACAATGGTAAATATACTTTAAAATATTCTTCTGGACCTATAGCAGCCTCGTCTGTTAGGGTTTACAGGCTTAAATATAACAGCACTTATTCCAATTTCAGATATGTTGAAGGAAGCCGTATTTCCAAGATTGCCTATTTTAATGACAATGTAAATCAAACTATCCTTAATACTCCTGCAGGGGAAGCAACAGCAGAAAAACTTATTACAATTGATTATTCAGATCAGACTACGGCGAATACCAGTTCAGGCAGAGTTAGGCTTACATACAGTAATGATATTCAGATGCTTCCTTTTAATGTCATTTATGGTGAGGTAAAAACTAATATTCGAGGAGTTGGCAAAAAATATGAAAAATACGATTTTCCTAATAGCTATTCTTGGAAACAATCAATAAGAACGGATATAAAAGAATCAAAAAATTATAATTTATCAGATGAATTACTTTCAGAAAGTAATTATAATTACACTTATAATGTGCCATCTGTCATTTTGACTTATGCAACTCATACTCCAAAGCCATTTATTTCGTCTTCTACGGTTATGACTAAAAGTTACGAAGGATCTGATTCTACTACATCAACAATTTCTAATATTTTTAGTACAGCAAATCGCCAGATAATTTCTACTACAACAGAGGATAATCTGGGTGATGTAACAAAATCAGAATTTGATTATGGTCAAAAGGGTAGTAAAATGGTGAATACGGAGGTACGTAATTATGTGAATAATAATTTAACAGATCAGGTACAGTATACACATGATACGACAGGAAACCTCACGAAATCAGAATTTAAAACTCCTGAAATGAGTGGATATGAAGTTGTCGGTAATATTAATAAATACGATGCACAAGGGAATTTAGTAAATTCTGTCACTCCAGATGGTACTTCAACTTGCTTTATATGGGGATACAATAAAACAAAATTGATTGCAAAATTGGTAAATGTAACTTATACTGATTTTTCAGCAAACCCGGATATTCAAAATATTATTGTTCAGGCAACTGCGTATTCAAATCAGGCAGGCAGCGTTTATGATGAAGAAATACTAAAAGACTATCTAAATGGATTAAGGTTTAGTACTCCAAACGCATTTGTTACGACATATACTTATAAACCTATGGTAGGATTGTCAAGTATTACAGATGAAAATGGGAAAACTACAACGTACCATTACGATATTTTTAACAGGTTGTCTACTGTTAAAGATAATTTGGGTAATATCTTAAAAGAATACCAGTACAGCTTTACTAACTAACAGCATATGAAAAATATATTAAAAACAGTTTTATTGTTTGCTGTAACAGTAGGTTACTCACAGACAACTACAAAAAATTACGTAAAAGAAACTACAAGGCGTACCGCTTCTGTTGGAACATTTCCTATTGTTGGTGGTACCAACACACATATTGTATCAACAACTTACTATGATGGTTTAGGGCGTCCTGTTCAGATAGTTGACCAAAACAGTTCAACAGATGATAACAAGAATATTGTTACACATATTGAATATGAAAAGAACATAGGACAGACCAAAGAATATCTACCTTTTCTAAGTACAGGATATACAACAACCTCAAGCGGAGGATTTTTTCCGATTGTAACGACCACCTATAAATCCGATTTTGTTGAAAATGGTAAAGACCAGACATTAACCTTTTACAATACAACAAAATACGAAGATACACCAAACCCTTATTCTGAAAAACGTATGGAAGCCTCACCCCGCCAAAGAGTTTTAGAAACTGGTTTCCCAGGCTTTGACTGGAGTCTGCGTTTTTATGAAGACGAAGGTGTTACAATAGACCAACGCAATACCATCCGTACTTCGTATGCCTTCAACAACCAAAATGAAGTAAAGCGTTACAGTGTATCGACAGCATTTAGCGATGGTATTTACAAAAACAGTATTACAGAAAACAGCTTTTACCCGGCAAATACACTAACTAAAACCATTGTGAAAAATGAAAACTGGAAGGCGGGCGACGGCAGTAACAATACTTTGGAAGAATTTAAAGACGCACAGGGTAATGTGGTTTTAAAGCGTACTTACAACAACAGCATTCCACACGATACTTATTACGCTTACAATAAGTTGAATCTGCTTGTATTTGTAATACCTCCAATGGCAAATGGTAGTGTTTTAGGCAACCATTTAGATCAATGGAGCTATCAATACAATTACGATGCTAAAAAGAGGTTGGTAGAAAAAAAGCTGCCACAAAAAACTTGGGAATACATAGTGTATGATAAAATGGACCGTGTGGTAATGACAGGTCCTGTATACAATCCTTTTGGAGATGGAAGTAGAGGCTGGTTGATTACCAAATATGATGCTTTTGGAAGAAGTGTTTATACCGGGTACTATGCAGCAAGCACTTTTACAAGTGCCCAAAGAAACTCTCTTTCTGCAAATACCTTTACTGTAGAAAACAAAACTGCTAGTAATAATACGATTGATGGCATTGCTACACGCTACACCAATACAAGCTTCCCTACAAGCTTTAAGTTGTTAAACGTTAACTATTACGACGATTATAGTTTTCCCGGAGCACCAACATCATTTGCTAATGTAGAAACCCAAACGGTAAATACAATTTTAAAAGGACAGTTGACAGGCTCGTGGATACGTGTATTAACAACAGCTGCAAGCACGACAGGTAACTTGTCATTTAATTTGTATGATAACAAGTACCGTGTCATACGCAGTTATACAGGAAATCATTTAGGTGGTTATACGCAGGTAGACAGCCAACTGGCATTTACAGGTGTACCTCTTAAAACAGTTACCTATCAAAAGCAAAACGCAGGCGCATCTGTTTTAACCATAACAGATAGCTATACCTACGACCGTCGAGACCGCCTAACAAAGCAAATCCAGCAAATTGGTACAGGATCGGTTGAAACCATTGTTGCCAATGTGTATGATGAACTGGGGGTGTTAATAACAAAAAATGTAGGCGGTACAACAGGTAACCTGCAAAATGTTAATTACAAGTATAATATACGTGGCTGGTTGACCGATATTAATAATGCAAATAAAAATGCTGTAGGAAGTGATATTAAACTTTATAACCAAAAGATACATTATAATGCATCGCCTGCAAGTGATCCTTTATACAACGGAAATATAAGCAGTGTGTACACGCGTACCAAAACTGATAACCAATTAAGGGGGTACAGTTACAGATATGACGCCTTAAACCGATTAACAAATGCGTCTGGCTTATTTTATACAGGCTATCCGATACATGCAGATGGTTTTGGAAGTTTTGGTGACTACCGCGAAATAGTAAGTTACGACAAAAACGGAAATATTTTAACCCTTAACCGCACCGGCGAACTGGTGAGCGGACAACCGGTACAGACCGACGATTTAACCTATACCTACACCGGTAATCAGCTTCAAACTTTAACCGATGCTACCAATAATAACGACGGTTTTAAAGATGGTAACAAGGTAGGCAACGATTATGTTTATGATAGCTTTGGTAATATAACCCAAGACAAAAACAAAGGTATAACCGCTATAAGCTACAACCACTTAAATTTACCCTACCAAGTAACCTTTGCAAATGGAAGCAATATAAAATACACCTACGATACCGCAGGTACCCGTTTAAGTAAAAAAGTGCAGCCGAATGGTGGTGCGTTAGTAACTACCGATTACGTGAATGGCTTCCAGTATGAAAACAATGTATTGCAGTTTTTTCCGCATGCAGAGGGGTATGTAAAAAGAAATACAAATAATACGTATCTTTACGTTTATCAGTACAAAGATCACTTAGGAAACATACGCTTAAGCTATGCAGATGTTAACGGAAACGGCACGATACAACCTGCAAGTGAGATACTGGAAGAAAACAACTATTATCCGTTTGGGTTAAAGCACAAAGGCTATAACGAAGTTGTAAACAGTAACCGCAGTGAAGCGGCAGAGAAGTATAAATTCCAAGAGCAAGAACGTAATGAGGAATTAGGGCTTGATTGGGATAGTTTTAAATGGAGAAATTACGATTATGCGATCGGTAGGTTTATGAATATTGATCCTTTAAGCGACAAATATTCATATCAATCACATTACAATTTTTCAGAAAACCGAGTTATTGACGGAAGAGAATTGGAAGGATTAGAAGTTGTTTTAATTAATCCAAATAGAAAATTAACGGCTGAACAAAAAGCTAGTGAACAGAGAGTTATTAATGGATCAAAAAATTTACCACATAGTAATTCACTTATTACAGTAACAGCTCATGGAAGCCCTCGAGGAATATCTAATGATGTTAGAGGAGATAGAATTACAACAGGAAAAGGGCTTGATGCGTTATTAAACAGGAATAGTGATAACTGGAAAAATAAAGAGAGTGGAGAAGGTATGACAGTTGTACTTTACTCTTGTAGAACAGGTGCATGCGATAAAAATGAAGATGGTAGTGTTAGAAATAAATCCATTGCCCAACAGATATCAGGGTCAAGTGAATTCAAAGATGTAGAAATCATTGCTCCCGATCAGAGAATGTATTTCACTGATTTGGGACCAGTAGGTGCTTATGAGGCAGAGGCTCAAAATAAAAATGATGAATATAAAGTAGATTCAAAAGGAGAAAGAAAAAATGATCAAAGATCTAATGTTAAAGGTAATTGGAACGTTTTTAAAAATGGAGAGTTAATAAGAAGTTATGAAGGGGATTGGGTGCCAACAAACACTCCAAGTATTTGGGATCAATTTATTAAAGAAAATTAATATGAAAATAATAAAATTTGCTAAATCCATAATTATTCTAATTTTAGTTACTAGTTGTAGTAATGTCGAAAAACCGAATTCTATAAATAACTCAAATGGTAATGATTCCGAATACTATAAAAATTTAGCTTTAAGTAAAGGAGATACTAGTGCATATTATCAATTGAATTTAAACTATATAGACTCGCCATCCGAAACATTTCTTTATACAGCATTAATTATGGCTAATAAATATGAATATCATCTCGCATATTTAAACGTTTATGAAATATTAACAGATAATAACCATGCTGAAGGGGTATCCGAATTAGAAAATATAGATAAAAAAACAAGAGTTTTAGCTTTAGAATACTTGAAAAGAGGAGCGGAAAAAGGAAATAAAGATTGTAAATATATATTAGGCAAGCATTATGTTGCAGGTAAATATATTGAAAAAGATATTACACTTGGCAATACACTTATCCTTGAAAGTGAAAAATAGTAAAAAAGAACAATAAAACAAACAGCCTCTTTACAAACGTATTGAGGCTGTGTTATTATAAAACACTTTACTGTTGTTACACATTTAATAGTTTCGACTTTTCAAAGGACACAGTAAGTTAGTGTGTTTTATAGTGGTAAAGTACACCAAAGTAACTTTTACAAACAACACCCCTTTAAAATTATTTATAAACCAAAAACAAACCGTACAACACCTACATACTATAAATGTGGGTGTTTGTGCATTTAATTATATAATAACAGTTGTTTAAATTTGGTTGTATGGTGTTTTAAAAACGTACAATTAATTTAAATGTTGGTTTGGTGTAAAATGTTGGTAAATCCTTAAAAATACTGTTATGTAGAATTTAAAAAAAATCAATACTTTTATACGTATCAGTACAAAGATCATTTAGATTCACGAGACAAAGCTTTGAGAAAGCTTTAGTCGAAGAGACCCGAACGCAGTGAGTGTACGCTTAAGCTATGCAGATGTTAACGGAAACGGCAGTATTAATCTTCCAAATGAGATATTAGAAGAAAACAACTATTATCCGTTTGGGTTAAAGCACAAAGGCTATAACGAAGTTGTAAATAGTAACCGCAGTGAAGCGGCAGAAAAGTATAAGTTTGGCGGTAAAGAATTAAACGACGAATTAGGATTAGATTTATATGATTTTGGCGCACGTAATTACGATGCTGCAATTGGGCGTTGGTTGAATGTAGATCCGCTGGCGGAGCAGTATTGGAATACAACTCCATATGGATACGCTTTAAATAATCCTGTTTATTTTATTGATCCCGATGGAATGCAAGTATTAGACCCAGATGAGATTGTAAAAAAACAAAAGGAAAAACTAAGTAGTGATATAACATCTATTCGAGGAATGATGAAGGATCGCCAGATTGATGCAGAAATTGGAAATAAATTTATAACTTTTTTGGAGGGTGTTCAAAATGAAATAAAAGCATTAGAAGATTCTGAACAAGTTTATAATGTATTTTATGATAAAACCAATAAAGGAAATTCTGGGTATGTAAATTATAATTTTGGTACAAATGCAGTAGATATTGGTATGGGAACAACTGCTTCATATTCAGTTATAGGTCATGAGCTAATGCATGGATTTCAGTTTGAAACAGGTGAAATTTCGTTGAGAAGAGATGATCAGTCAACTCTATACGATATCGGAGATGAAACTGCAGGATACAATCGACAATATATATTAGAAGGAGGTGTAAAACAATTTAATCCAGCTGCACCACCATATTACATGGATTCTGATATTATTGATTTTGGAAAAAAGCAGAATCCACAAATTTATCAAGGAATGCATCAATCATCCTTAAGCTTATCTTCAAAAGATGGAAAGGACATGAGAAAAGCAACAATTGGAGCAGGAAAAAATTTAGATCCAGTTCCTGAAGTATATATTGGTTGGGAAAAAGATTACAATAAAGGTGTCAAAAAAAGGAAATAATGAAATTAAGTATATATTTAATATTAGTTTATATTATATTTGGGTCAATGACCATTGATAAGGGTTTATATGTTTACAGAGCAAGTCATTTTTATGAGAGTATTGAATTAAACAACAATGAATTTACATATAAATCAAACTTCCACTTTTCAAGTTATGAAACTAAAGGTACTTACAAGATATCTAATGATAGTTTAATTCTTAATAGTTTTCAAAATACTGATATTTTTGATGTAGATGAAAAAAGGAACAGTAAAAAGAACAAATTGTTTTTTAAAGTTAGCAGGTATGATAAAACTTTTTTCTCTTATGACTTACATTTGATATTAGATGATGATAAAGAAATCATTCTAAAAGATCAGTGGGATACTACAAAAATTAAAAAGTGTGATATAAAAGCGTTTTACATAACAAATAAGAATAGTTTTATATCTCCAATTTATAATATAATAGATAAAAGTAATAATGTTTTCATTATTAGGTTTACAGGTAAGAGATTATTTATAAACGAAGTGTGGTTGATAAAAGGAAATAGTATAATTCCCCGATCACAAAATGGTATTATTCAAAGTTACTCATTAGAAAAAGCAGAATAATTATAAACCACAACAGCCTCTTTACAAACGTATTGAGGCTGTTTTAAACAAACCGTACAACACGTGCATACTATAAATGTGGGTGTTTGTACGTTTTTTAGTTTATAGTAATACCCTATCAAAAGTTGTAATAAAAGTTGACTTTTTATACGACAGCAAGATCCGATATAGAGAATTGAGTACCCCCCGTTAACCTTTAAATGGGGATAACCCCACTTCCAATAGACAACCCTTCATTTTAGGTAGTTAATTCGTAGCTTTTAAATCAAATACATTCTCAGTAGCCCTCGAATAACAAAAGGCTTCTTAAAATAATGACTATAATTACATTCACATTTATTACTTAGTAAAGTTCAAAGCAATTGTAACTAAATCTTAATACGCTACAGTAGTTGTTAATAGTTCAAGCTACATTATACCTTTTGAAATCATGAGAGGTTATTATAGCTTCTTGTAGCTTTTAGATGTTTTAAAAGCTGAAAAAATTCGATCCCTTCTCGCTCACGCTCGAAGGGATTTTTTGTACTCAAAATTTAAATTAACTATCTAAAATTAAGAAACTATGCAATTACAAAAAGCACAAAGAAATCAGGTAAAATTACGAATCGGACTTTCAGGACCGAGTGGATATGGCAAAACCTATTCAGCCCTATTATTAGCTTATGGTATTGTAAATCGTCAGCAAAAAGCAGACATTTTATAAAAGAAACTAAAGGAGTGTTTTCATAAAAAAATGTAACTTTAATTATGGCAACACCAAAAAAGAAATCAGCAGAGAATTTTGTAAAAGACATCCGTAAAAACACACGACGT
>Ga0256901_1000880_pt1 | contig 15875 bp, 11 predicted proteins | sample MC6MC0689MT_FD_190200 | JGI IMG/M metagenome (GOLD analysis project Ga0256901, IMG submission 190200) | Metatranscriptome of enriched soil aggregate microbial communities from Iowa State University, Ames, United States - MC6-MC0689-MT... | ecosystem: Environmental > Terrestrial > Soil >... | reverse complement strand
AAGGTATATTTTTTAGCTGGTTCTTTTAAAGATTTTTTAAAAAAGTTTGTCGGTTGTTTGGTTTTTGGCTGGTTAGTTTTTGGTAGCGCCACCATAAAGCCTCTATATTCCTTAATTTGTTACTCTTTGTTCTTTTATCCTTGTTCTTTATTCCAAATAATAAAAGTTAATTTTGCACACACCAAAACAAAAAGCATGTCGGTAAATAAAGAAATAAAGCGTGTAACTACGCATATTTTGCAAGAGATGAAGCAGCGCAACGAAAGAATTGCCATGCTTACCGCTTATGATTATTCTATGGCTACCATTTTAGATGATGCAGGCCTAGATGTTTTATTAGTTGGAGATTCGGCCTCTAACGTAATGGCTGGCCACGAAACCACCTTGCCAATTACACTAGATCAAATGATTTACCATGCACAGTCTGTGGTACGCGGTGCAAGCCGTGCCTTTGTGGTGGTAGATTTGCCTTTCGGTTCTTACCAAGGTAATTCTAAAGAGGCGTTAAACTCGGCTATCCGTATCATGAAAGAAAGCGGTGCACACGGCGTAAAGCTCGAAGGCGGTGTGGAGATCGTAGAATCTGTTCAGCGCATCATTACTGCAGGTATTCCTGTAATGGGACATTTAGGTTTAACCCCACAATCTATCTATAAATTTGGTACCTACACCGTTAGGGCAAAAGACGAAGAAGAGGCAAACAAGTTAAAATCAGATATTCTAGCGCTACAAGATGCAGGTTGTTTCGCGGTAGTTTTAGAGAAAATCCCAGCTAAATTGGCCAAAGAAGTAACCGAAAGTCTACATATCCCTACCATTGGTATTGGTGCTGGCCCGCATTGCGATGGGCAAGTGCTGGTGGTAAACGATATGATTGGCCTAACCAAAGGTTTTAAACCTCGTTTTCTACGTCAGTATTTAGATTTGTATGAAGGAATTAAAGGTGCTGCACAGTCGTATATCAATGATGTAAAAGCAAAGGATTTCCCGAACGAGAAGGAACAATATTAATTTGGAGCAAGGATAAAGGAACAAGGGGTAAAGATAACTTTCCTAAAAGAATTTCTCTCCATTTTTAGGGAAAGGATGCCAAAGGCAGAGAGGGTAACAAATAATTTTGAAAAGCAGTTTCTTGCTTTTCGGTTAAATCAGTCCCGCTTTTTGTTCCAACTTTTTTGTAAACGTCACTGCTGTTAGTTGCTGTCATCCTGACCTTGTCGAAGGATTTTTATGGCAAGAACGCCTCGACAGGCTCAGCGTGACAAAAACAAAAAAGGTTTCCACTTCAATCGGGTTTAGCGAACAAAAAATAGTACTAGGAACTTAAACTAAGCAGCAACTACGATTAACCATTTTATCGATTAAAAATTAACCAATCAATGGCCATTACCGAAGCAGACGTATTATACGAAGACAACCACCTCATCGCTATCAACAAAAGGGCGGGCGATATCGTACAGGTAGATGAAACTGGTGATATGCCTTTAGATGATATGGTGAGGGAATTTTTGGCAGCTAAATATAATAAGCCCGGCACTGCCTTCTTGGGTGTGGCACATCGTTTAGATAGGCCAGTAAGCGGTTTAATTCTCTTTGCAAAAACCAGCAAGGCGCTAGACCGTATGAACGCTATTTTTAAAAATCGCGAAATTAAGAAAACCTATTTTGCTGTGGTGCGTAAAAAGCCTGCGAAGCAGCAAGGCAAGCTCATCAACTGGTTAATTAAAGATCCGAAGAAAAACGTAGTGAAGTCTTTTGACTACGAAGCCAGAGGCAGTCAGTATTGTGAGTTAGATTATCAAGTATTAACGGAGCTAGACGGTTATTATTTGTTGAGAGTAAATCCACTAACTGGCCGTTCGCACCAAATTAGGGTGCAACTGTCTACCATGGGTTGCCCTATAGTTGGCGATAATAAATACGGTTATCCTCGTGGTAGTAAAAAAGGAAGCATTTGCCTGCATGCTCGCCAGTTAGAATTTATCCACCCTGTGAAAAAAGAACCTGTAAAAATATTTGCTAAGCTGCCTAAAGATGGTTTTTGGGAGCGATTTGAGAAGTTTTAAGGTCATTATTACTAGCACTTTCGATACGTCCGAATACGGTAATGACAATAAAAGAAAACCCCACTTTCGCGGGGTTAACTTATTCAATCAAATATAAACTAGGAAGATATCTTTTACCAAACAAAGGTAGCCGCAGCACCTGCTGGCAATGTTGGTGTTACTATTTTGCCATTATCGCTAATGTTAAATGTTTGATTGGTATTACTGGTGTTCATCACAATCAAAGCTTTTTTACCATCTGGCGTTTTAAAAGCCACATTGCTTAAGGTATTATCTGCAGAAGAATTAATTCTTACCGAACCCGGTCTCACAAACTTTGAAGCATGAGCGATTACGTAATAAGCTACGTTTCTAGTTATTGCCGGAGCAATAGTCAATGCACCTAAGCAATTTGTGCAACCACCATCTGGTGTGTGGGGATTATAATTTGCATCGGCAGCTAAGTTCCACTCTAACACATTTCTGCTCCAGTTTCTAGTTGCACCAACAATTAAAGTGCTTACATGCCATTTTAAATCTTCCGCGAAATTACCAGGACCACCTACCCATTGCTCTGTAAAATAGATGTGTTTATCTGGGTAAGCATCATGAACTTGGCTAAGTGCATCGATCTTTCCACCGTATAAGTGAAACGCAGAGCCATCAACATATTTGCTTGCTTCAGCATCTGCTAAAATACTCATTGGATAGTCTGGGCGATCGGCATTATGATCATAAAGAATAATTTTAGTCTTTATTCCTGCTTTTTGAAAGGTTGGACCTAAAGCTTTTTTGATAAAATCAGCCTGTTCGTTAGCAAGCATTAACAAACTAGGTGTATTGCCTGGATGTAACGGCTCATTTTGAATGGTAATCGCATCGATAGTAATACCTTGCGATTTCATTGCATCAAAATACTTCACAAAGTAATTCGCATAAGCTTGATAAAACTCTGGCAACAAACTTCCGCCTTTGTAGGCTTTGTTGGTTTTCATCCAAGTTGGCGGTGTCCAAGGCGAACCTAAGATTTTGATGCTTGGATTAATGGCCAAAATTCTTTTCAGTACGGGAACCAAATCGATCATTTCTTCTGCAATGGAGAAACGCTCCATGTTTACATCAGTTTGGCCAGCTGGTAGTTCATTGTAGGTAAATACCTTCGCACTTAAATCAGATGCACCAATGCTCACTCTCAAATAACTTATACCAACTGCATTTCCTTCTGTTGCGAAAAGTTCTTTTAGCAGCGCATCTTTCTCTTGTTCTGGCAACTGATTAATTAACGTTGCACTACCGCCAGTTAATGTATAGCCAAACCCATCAATACTTTGATAAGTTTGGTTTTCATCAACCGTGATGGTTTTATGTGTATTTGCAGCAGAGCCAAAATTTAAAGCTACATCTTGTTTTTGCAATAATACAGATCTATCACCCTTGGTCATCCAAAAAGCCACATCTGTTTTTCCCGTAGTATTGTTATTTGGTGTCGCCGAATTCTTTTTGCTAGCGCAGGAAGCGAATGCTAAGGAAATGGCCACACATCCTGTTAATAATATCCTCATCTAATCAATATTAAGGTGCATAATTAAAGTTTACTTTCTTATTGCCTAACTGTACCGTAAATTCACCTTCGCCAGTTGTTTTTACAAGCTCTGCATTTACGTAGGCAATATCCTCTGGTGTAATTTTAAAAGTAACGGATTTGCTTTCGCCTGCTTTTAAATCGATTTTTTCGAAACCTCTTAAACGTTTCACATCAGGGCTGATATCACTTGCTACTAGATCAGAAATGTAAAGCAACACACTTTCTTTTCCGGCTACTTTACCTGTGTTGCTCACGTTCACACTAATTTCTAAAGTTTCACCTTTTTTCAAAGTATTGCTACTTAACTTGATATCGCTGTAAGAAAAGGTAGTGTAGCTTAAACCATGTCCAAAAACATATTGAGGGTTGTAATCTGCGTCGTAATTGTAAACTCCTTCTGTAGTTTCTCTAGACTCCGATGGTTTATGGTAGTAAGTAAACAAAGCATTAGGGAACTGAGGATAAGTGTAAGGCAACTTTCCAGATGGATTTACATCACCGTATAAAACATCAGCAATAGCATCGCCACCAAAATTACCTGGCAGATAACTTTGCAGAATAGCACTCATGTTTTTCTCAAATTTGCTGATCACTCTTGGTCTGCCTTCGTTTAATACCAACACAATGGTTTTACCGGTAGCGGCTAATTTCTTCGCTAGTTCTGTTTGCAGTTCAGAAATATATAAATCGCTTAAGTTCCCTGGAGTTTCTGTGTAGGTATTTTCACCTAAACAAAGTACAATTACATCTGCATTTTTGGCTGCCGCGATGGTCTCATCCATTTGATCAGCGAAATCTTCAAAATATTTTCCGTCCATTTTATAGCTAACGCCTGGCAAATAAGTTACGTTAGCCGCACCAACCTTATTTTGGATGGCTTTTAGGATAGTATTGTATTTCGCAGCAAACTCTTCTACTTTTTCACCTTGCCAAGAGTAAGTCCAAGCACCATTTAAAGTTCTCATCGAATTTGCATTTGGGCCTGTTACTAAAACTTTAGCCGTTTTACTCAAAGGCAAAACATTGTTGTTGTTTTTTAACAAAGTCATTGATTCGGCAGCTGCGTCATAAGCAGCTTTTTCAAATTCTTTACTTCCAAATTTTGGATAATCTTTGATGTTAGTTACTGGTTTTTCGAATAAGTTCAATTCGTATTTTGCAGTCAAAATTTTTCTTACAGCATCATCAATACGAGATTGTTTTACTTTACCTTCTTTCACCAAAGCAATTAAATCATCACAGAAAGGCTCGTAATTGTAAGCAATCATAGACATATCTATACCTGCATTTATTGCCATCATTACCGCTTCTTTATTGTCTTTAGCTACACGGTCGCGTTTGTGCAAATTCTCAATATCTCCCCAATCGGTTACTACCAAACCTTTGAATCCTAACTCTTCTTTTAAAAGCTTGGTTAATATTTTATAGCTAGCATGAACTGGCACACCGTTGATTAAGCCAGAGTTGATCATGATGGTTTTTGCACCTGCATCAATCGCTGCTTTAAAAGCTGGCAAATGATATTCTCTCAGCGCTTGATCAGAAATGATTGAAGGTGTTCTGTCTTTTCCAGAAACTGGAACCTGATAACCCAAAAAGTGTTTGATAGATGAAGCTACTTTAAATGGGTTTGACACATCGTTATCATCGCCCTCCAGACCTTTAACCATCTGAACACCTAACTGTGTTACCAAATACGGGTCTTCTCCAAAACTTTCCCACTGACGAGGAAAACGAGGATCAGCACCTAAATCTAAAATAGGAGAGAAGTTCCAAGGAATTGCACTTGCACGCGTCTCATAAGCTGTAATACTCGCTCCATTTTTAACCAAAGCTCTGTTAAAAGTTGCAGCCTGGCCAATCTGTTGCGGAAACATAGTAGCACCAACGGTATAAGTAGCACCATGAACCTCATCTACACCGTAAATTACTGGAATTTTGTTTTTACCTTTTTTAACGGCTACATTTTGAATATCGTTAATGATATTGTACCAAACCTGTGGGGTTCTTGCTCTATTGTTAGAAGTATTTAAAACCGAACCTACGTGATATTGCAACAAAGCTTTTTCGGTTTCTTTCTTATCTAGCGAAAAAGGTTCATCGCTGGTGTAACGATCTTTACCTTTGCCTATCACATCTAAAGTGATTTGAGCCATTTGACCTACTTTCTCTTCTACCGTCATTTTGGCTAACAGTGCATCAACTTTTTTATCGATGGCCTCTTTGCTTATTTTTTGTTGTGCAGAAACGGAAGTACCGGCTAAAACTAGAACAAGCGCTAAACTAAAATTTTTAATGTTCATATGTGTGTTATTTTAGGTGATTTGATGCCCTAAAAATAGGAAGCTAATTACCTTTTTTGAAAGTGCTGCGGGGGTTCAATCAGGTCAGAATTTAGAATATAAAAAAGTGTGACACGCTTTAATCCCTTACGAAAACTACCCTGGCTTATGCTGAACGCAGTTTTTAAATCCTTAAGTTATATTTAGCAATACGCTAAAAAAACATAATGATGTAGTAGTATTGTAGTATGCAAGCCTGAACTCGCATACTACAATTTTATGTTACAAATTAGGGTTGCGATCTCTCTCCGCTTGTGGGATTGGGAATAATAACTTAGCAACAGTTACATTATAATTTAATGATGCACCATTACCATCTTTTTGTGCATTCATTACTGCAATTGCACGATTTGTACGTAATAAATCAAACCAACGGTGACCTTCGAAAGCAAGCTCTAACCTACGCTCTTTTTCGATAGCTAGACGCATTGCAGCTTGAGTGTTGGCAGGAGTTCCTGTTAAGTTAACACGCAAACGGATCTCATCTACGATAGTTTTTGCCGACGACCAACCGCTAGCCGTTAACTCATTTAAAGCTTCTGCTTTTAACAATTTGATATCTGCTAAACGAAGGATGTATGAATTAGCCAAATCATCATTACGATATTTGTTGATGAAAGGATAATTTGACTTACTCCAATAATCGTCAGACCAACCTTCAGTTGATACATTTCTAAAGCTGATGCTAGATGCCTTGCGAATTACATCACCCTCAGCATCGAATAACGCTACCAAATCATTGGTTGGTGTACAGAAACGTTTCCATCCTGTACCTACAATTACGCCTGTCATCCAGTTACCACGGCCTTTGGGCCCACCCCAACCATCGTACTGCATCTCCCAAATAGCTTCGGAGTTATTCTTGTGTGCGCCATCAAATAAATGGTCGAAATTTCCTACTGGAGCATAGCCGCCAGCAATTACGGCATCAGCATATTGATTTACTTTTGTCCAATCTGGAGTTGGTTTAGAAGCATAAACTTTTGCAAGCAATGCATTCACAATTCCTTTACTGATGATACCCTTGTTAGGCGTAGTAGTGCGAACAGCTGGTAAAGCTTCCTCTAAATCTTTAATGATTTGAGCGTACACCTGATCTACCGTAGAACGAGGCTGTTGCATCTCCTGCAAGTTAGTTGGAGTTTTTAAAATCAATGGAACAGCACCCCATAAACGAACCAAGTGGAAGTAGAAATAAGCTCTTAGTGTTTTAGCTTCGCCTAACATTTGTGCTTTTCTATCAGCAGTTAAAGCTGCATCTTCAACGTTTGGAATGTTTTCTAACACCTCATTCGCATTTTTGATGTTAGAATATAACCCGCTCCAATCACGTCCTACGTTTCCGTTGGTAGCGTTAGTGGTGAATAAATCAATTTGAATATTTGCTGGGTTATCACCTCCAGCGTAAGCATTATCAGAAGTTACATCGCCGTTAACCATGTAATCCCAAATGTGATAATCGTTATACATTCCTCCATAAACACCTGCCATTAATCGCTCAGCGCCGTCAGCATCTCTGACATCAATTACCTGGTTGAAAGGTTCTTTATCTAGGAAATCTTTTTTACAACTCTGCAAACTAAAAGCAGCAGCTGCAATCATTACTAAAGTGTATTTATTTAGTTTCATCTCTTTAATTCTTAAAATCCAACATTAATACCGAACAATAAACTTCTTGACTGTGGGTAAGTACCATAATCAACTCCCATTGAAGGACCATTTGCAGAGTTCATGTTAACCTCTGGATCTAAACCTGTGTATTTAGTGAAGGTTAGCAAGTTGTAACCGCTAGCAAACACTGTAAGCTTGTTCATTTTTAGCTTTTTAATTACAGCAGAATCAAAGCTATATGATACCGTAGCTGTCTTCAAACGTAAATAAGAAGCATTTTCAACAAAACGGCTTGAAGTTAAAGAGTTTTCTGAACTTGCTCTCAAAGCCTTAGGCACATCTGTAATTTGACCAGGCGTTGTCCATCTATCTAACACAGCAGCAGATTGATTTTTAGAATCGAACATGCCTTCTAAATCAATTCTAGAAGCATTAAACAATTGACTGCCTTGAACACCCTGGAAGAATAAATTCAAGTTCCAGTTACCATAAGTTAAACTGTTGGTTACGCCATAAATAAATTTAGGTTGTGCAGAGCCGATGAAAGTTCTATCACCTGGATCAGCAGAACCGGTAACACCGTTGTTATTTACATCTGCATATTGAGCCGCCCCAGTAGTTGGATCAACACCAGTAAACACATAACCGTAAAAAGCGCCCAGAGGTTTTCCGGGAACTACACGTACTGCCGCATCACGTTCGTAAATACCTGCAAAGTCTAATGACTTGGTATCGTTACCTAAGCTTGTGACTTTATTTCTGTTGATAGAGAAATTCAAATCAGTGTTCCATTTGAATTTTTCACGGTCAACATTTTTTGTCGACAATACAAACTCTAAACCTTTATTTTCCATTGAACCTACGTTGTAAGCTTGACTGCCAAAACCAGAAGATGGAGGTAACTGTACGTTAATTAGTAAGTCATTCGTTTTCTTCAAATAAGCATCAGCGGTGAAAGTTAACCTGTTGTTAAACATGGTTAAATCTAAACCAATGTTGGTTTGTGTAGTTTTCTCCCAAGTTAAGTTAGGATTAGATGGATTTTGCAAATTGTATTCACCTTGACCATTGATACCATACAACTTCATGTACGCATAATCTCCAATACCTTCATCATTACCCACTTTACCCCAGCTTCCACGAATTTTCAAATCGTTAACAGCTTTACTGTCTTTCATGAAATTTTCAGCAGAAATTCTCCATCCAGCAGAGAAAGATGGGAAATAACCAAAACGATTTCCTTCAGCAAACCTCGATGAACCGTCTGCTCTGAAATTCGAACTAAACAAATATTTGTTATCGAAAGCATAAGTTACACGAGCCAAATAAGATTGCTTAGTCCATTGCGCTCTTTGTGGAATAGTTAATAATACAGATGGCTCAATAGGATTACCCGAAGTATCGAAGAAACGATTTCTTTCTGAGTTGTTATATTTCCAATCTGATCCTTGTAAGGTATATCCACCTGTAGCGGTAAAAGCATGTTTGTCTACATTTTTCGTGTAGTTTAATATGTTCTCGTTTAACCAAACATGATCTCTAGTTTCATTTGCACGTTCTACTCCACGCTCCTGACGACCATAAGTAGTTAAGAAATTATCAGTGTAATAGCTATAATCATTTCTGTTTACATTGGTACTGATACTTGATTTGAAATATAAATCTTTTGTGATATTAGCCTGAGCAGAGAAAGCTCCGATAAATCTTAGATTTTTAGTTTTGTTATCGTTACCAAAAGCTAACGCTAATGGGTTGTCCCATCCACCCGCATTTGGAATAGTGGTGTATTGTCCGTTTGGCGCAAAAATGCCGATAGTTGGAGGGGTTGTTAACGCACCTAAGATCACTCCGCCACGCGAAACACTACTATTGTCGCCAACATCTATAGATCTGCTTGAGGTTAAAACCGCGTTACCAGTCAATTTTAACCATTTAGTAATACTTTGCGAACCGTTGAAATTAGCAGTTATACGATTTAATTCTGCTGGAGCAACCACGCCTTTATCACGCTGATAACCAGCAGAGAAATAATATTGACCGCCTTTTACACCTCCAGAAACAGATGCTTGGTATTGGTTTTGCGTTCCTGTGCCGAACGTTTCTTTTTGCCAATCTGTGTTTAAGTCGCCACCAAAAGTAGTGTAACCTAACTCCGTCATTAAAGAAATATACTGATCTCTGTTTAACACGTCTTGCGAACGCCAGAAGTTCGAAAAGCCAGTAAATGCGTTAAAACCAATTTGAAGTTTGTTCGCAGAACCTTTTTTAGTAGTGATTAAAACTACACCATTTGCACCACTAGAACCGTAAATTGCTGCCGCAGAAGCATCTTTTAGTATGGTCATTGTTTCAATGTCATTCGCATTAAGGAAACTTGCATCTCTAGAAACTACACCGTCAATTACATACAGCGGACTATTAGATGCAGTGATAGAAGTATTACCACGAATACTGATAGCCACGCCAGCGCCAGGCTTACCAGATTGCGATGTTACCTGTACCCCAGCAGCTCTACCTTGCACAGCTTGTAAAGGGTTGGTGATAGGCTGGTTCTCTAAATCTTTAGCAGATACAGAAACTACAGCGGTAGTTAAATCCTTTTTAGTTGTAGTACCGTAACCCACAACGATAACTTCATTAAGCTTGTTATCATTCTCTGCAAGTGTAACATTAATTGTTGTTCTGTTATTAACAGGTTCTTCAATTGTTTTAAAACCTATAAATGAAAAAGTAAGAACGGCATCAGCTTTTGCTTTCAACTGATAAGCTCCATTAGCTTCTGTTGACGCACCTAAACTAGTACCTTTTACTTTTACTGAAACCCCAGGTAGGGGCAGACCTTGTTGATCTTTTACTTGACCAGTTATCGTAATTTCTTGTCCCATGGCATAACTCATGAAACTAAAAATCAACGCTGCAAGTAGTGTGATTTTTTTGTTCATCATCTTTTTACAGTTAATATTTAGCGATGGTAAAGATAAATGCATTTTTATGTTAAACGCAAGTTGTTTTTTATGTAAAATATTGAAAAACAATAACTTACAAAAAATATGATACGCTTTAATACCTTAATGCCTGCAGAGATTTTATGTTGATTTACAGCGGTTAAACGGAAACTTGTACATCGCTCATGCGATAAGGTTGATACGCTTAAGTACCTTAAAATATTTTTTTAATTTTTTTGTCTATAGTAGGCTTTAATCCAATACAAGCAGGCTCCAACCATTTTTGTTGCCTTTTTTTAGGATAGCCTTTCTTTCCTCCATCACAGCTTTTATACGTGTACCATAGGTCCAGCAAGTACTTTGTCTGATATTTAAAAGTTCAGAAAGCTTATGTGACGAGATTTTCCCTTTTGTAGAGTAGATCAAGAAAATCATGTAGAAGGCTTTATTGATAGGGATACGAGTATTATGAAGTACGGTATAGCTTGTCACAGATTCTTCGTAATCACACTTGCTGCAACGTCTACTGTAAGGACTATGTCCTGCGTAGAAATGGTCATTTTTACATTTTTTGCAAGCATAGCCATTTTTCCATTTCAGTTCTGCCAAAAAGCTATAACAATGCTCTTTATCCGGATAAATCTTACTGAACTCTTCAAAATCAACATCGGCAGACATTACCCTGTCTCTTGTTATTTTCTCGACGTTAGTTTGCAGCTCTTGATTATCTTGCTCCAAGAGTACATTCATTCTAGAGATTTCTTGCGCTTGCTGCTTCAACTGCTCGTTGGCCTTTAACAGTTCTTCGTTCTGCGATTCGATGATCATCGACTTATTGAAAACCTCTTTTGTACGAGCATCAACCTGCTTTTCTAGCTCTTGATTTAGTTTGTCTTTAAGTTTAACGTTCACACTCATTTGCTGGATAATCTGGCGCTGCGCCTTATCTTTTTTCTTCTTAAGAATACGGACCTTATCACCAATAGCAAACGATAAGAAAATCATTTCCAACACAAAACAAAAACTTAAACTATAGTAGGTAAATACGCCAAAATTTAGCCAAGATATTCCGAGCATAATTAGAAACTTCAGGCTGAATCCAAAAAATAGGAAACTGTAGCCTAGTACGAAGAAGCGAGCAGGCTGATATCCTTTCTTAAAAATGTATATGCCAGTAAAGAAGGCAACAGTTAGGGGTACAAACTCTAAAAATTTATAACTAAATAAGTCTTGATTAAAAAAGAAACAATAGAGAAAAAATATAGACCTAGCTGCAATTACCCCAATAATTAACTTATTAAGCTTAGGTGCTTTAGCCTTCACAAACAATAATTCTCTGGTGAATAGCAAAGCAAATACACTGGTGGCGTACAAAAATACTGCATATGCTATCTGGTTCCAATTTGGCGCATTTGGCCATAAATATTGGTAAGCAATACCATCAGAACTCATTTCAAATAAACCTACACTTAAATTATAAAGAACGTAGAATAGGTATTGCCTTTGTCTAATCGCAATATACATGATCAGGTTATAGAAGCTAAAAACCAAGATCATTCCGTAAAATATGCCAAAATAAAAATACTCATCTAGCGCATAGGAAATAAACCAATTTACTGATCTGAGAACAATAATTACGTCGGCAATTTGTGAAGAACGTACTTTGAAATAGTAGGTGTGAATTTCATGATCATTATTTTCTATATAGATCTCGAAATTTTTATGAGACAAATCACGATCTTTAAAACGTAAGCGGTCACCAAGTTCCCTTGCATCATAACCTCCACTACTATTGGGTGTGTATATAGTAAGATGATCTATCGTTTGATCGAAGAGCTCCAACAAATATCGATTTCCAGCTTCAGTATTATGTTTAATATTGATTTTGAACCAATAAGTAACATTAAAAGCAGTGGTTTGAGGTGTACTCTTTAAACTCGGCTTAAACTTTTCAGCAAAGCCTGCGCTACTGATATCTTGGAAAGTGAATTGATTTTTATGATCTTCTAAAATTTCAACTTCAGAAAAATTAAATATATGCTGGTCTAAATTTTCTTGTATCTCTACTACTTTCTGTGCTAATGCAATTGAATGACATAGGCTAATACAAAAAAATAAAAAAACAGCGTAGCAGTAACATGAAAATTTAGCCATACGTTTTAGTAAGTGGCAACAAAAATACGTAAAGTATTATTTTTGCTGCCAATATGAACTAAAATGACATTGCTGCTACAGCTAGATCAAAGGTTTTCTTGCCTATTTACAAGCAACCTTCTCAAAAGTGATTGGCTGACTAAAATCTACCTTTTTTAAATCTTTAAATTGGGTTTTGCCATTTTTTTCTTCCACTTCGCCAAAACCTTCTAAAAGTTGGTTGCCTTTTTTAAGAAATACTACTTGGCGTACAGATTGCTGGCCTTCAGAATTAAAAGTATAGTTAGCGATTAGCGTATCTCCATGCATTTCACCTTCAATGCTTCCCATATTCCTATCTTTTTCAAACCACTTGTAGCTTAATTCTCCAGTGGAAACAATACCAGTGGTAATTAACGTTAACTCGGCAGTGTCTTTTCCTTTAATATAGGCATAACAAGACTGATCTGCCACAGGAATTGTTCCCGTTGTATCGGTTTTGCTTTTTTCTCCAGTTACTTTAGTTCTTTGCTGGCACGCAAACAAACAAACTGACAACATTAATACGCAAATGAATTTCATCTTTTTAATCATCTAGTTTTAGTTGATATGGAGAACATCAAAAATTAATAAATGTTTTGAGCATGTAAATTTACTTTCCTTCAACTCTTAAAATCGAGCCACTAGCTGTATTTTCATCTTGGTCCATTTCAAATATTTTTGCACCTACTGAGGCAGCATCGTTCAACCCTCCATCTTTTTTTAGTGCAACAAATCTTTCCACATCTTTAAAATCATCCTGATTGCTCTGACGTATTTCTGCTTGCATATCTGTATCTACCACTCCTGGTGCAATAGCTAAAACTCTAACGCCATTTTCTACATCGGCCTGCTCTATGGCTAAAGTCTGTGTCAGCATATTTATTGCAGCCTTTGTACTGCAATATACTGACCAGCCGAAATACGGCTTCAAAGCTGCGCCAGAACTAATGTTGATGATGGTCCTTTTAGCTTTCCATTCTTTAGTTTGAGCTACAAAAATAGCACTGCATAAAAATGGTACAGTGGTGTTTAAATTAATGGTTTTAGTGATGGTAGCCAAATCTAACTTTTCCAATGGTCCAATTTTCCCTAATGAACCAGCATTGTTGATAAAGGTGATTTTCGAAATTTTTGCGGGTTCCAGTAAATCGAAAATTTTTAAAAGCCCTTCTTCTACCTTATCTGTTTCTGTGAGGTCTAGTTCAATTTGGGTAACTCCAGTTTTGCTAAGCTCTGGATTAAGTGTTCTTGCGATAGAAAATACACGTACTTGGTTCTTCAAATAGGCGTCTACAATTCCTTTTCCAATCCCTTTGCTTCCGCCAGTAATGATTAAAACTTCTTCCATTAATGTGGTAATTTATCTTTGATTAAACCATAAAACCAAGTTCCTGCAATTGCGCTTAACAAGGTAACAAAAATTACTGTAGCACCGGTGCCAATTTGCGCAAACAACGGTCCCGGACAAGCGCCTGTCATTGCCCAACCAAAGCCAAAAAGCAGGCCGCCATAAATCTGTCCTTTATTAAATTGCTTGGGCAGTATCGAGATTGGTTCACCATCTATAGTCTTTACATTTAGCTTTTTAATCAACCAAACCGATATTATTCCTACCAATACTGCGCTGCCAATTACACCATACATGTGAAAAGATTGCAACCTAAACATTTCCTGAATGCGAAACCAGCTAATAATTTCTGCTTTTACGAAGACGATGCCGAATAAAATTCCTACTATCAAATATTTTAGGTTAGCAAGGACACTTGAATTTCTATGCGCCATATTATAAGGATAAGATGATGGGTAATAATAGATTGGCCATCACAAAACCACCGATCATGAAGCAAACCGTTGCAACTAATGATGGCCATTGCAAATTAGATAAGCCCATAATAGCATGGCCACTAGTGCATCCGCCAGCATAACGTGTGCCAAAACCGACTAAAAAACCACCCACCACCATCAGCAGAAATCCACGCAATGTGAATAATGCCTGCCAGTTCATCACATCTTGCGGAACCAAATTATTGTAGTTGGTGATGCCATATGCCGACAATTCACTTGCTAATTTTGGGTTTACCTGCAAAGGGGTTGATTCAGATAGTAGTTGAACAGCCAAAATACCTCCAAAGAATATCCCCAGCACAAAAAATAAATTCCATACTTCTTTTTTCCAATCGTATTTAAAGAAAGAAATATTCGCAGGGATACAGGCAGCACAAATATGTCGTAACGACGAACTAATACCGAATGACTTATTCCCAAGGATAAGAAGCGCAGGTACAGTAAGCCCAATGAGTGGGCCAGCTACATACCAAGGCCAAGGTTGTTTAATAAAATCTAGCATACAGACGTAGTTTCTATCAAAGTTAGAAAACCACCTCTAATCAAAGCGAATTATTCTTTCTTTAATAGTTTCACTTCATCATTTTCGGCTAAAAGGTAACCGTACTCATAACAAAATGCGTAAACCTTTCCCTCATTAGAAAGATAGTAGTGGGTATGATAATCAAAATCAAAACCTTTTTTTGCCAATGCTTCGCGGTTCACTTTGGCATTACTATCTACGTATTCTTTTAGTAGCTTTCTATTTTTAGTTAAGACTTGATTTATTTTTTTAACAAATTCTCCATCTTCACTTTTTCTTCTGTTGTTGTAATTATTCCTGCATTGGTCATCACAAAACTTCTTATCTGCACGTCCTTTAATTTCGGTGTGGCAATCTAGGCAAAATCGACTCATAGGCTTTTATCGGTATAGACCAAATAAAACTACAAATAAATTCTAGGTAAAGAAATGATAACAACCTAAATTTTACAATAGCCGTTTTTACACGGATATAAGCGTTTATTATCCGATTATCCAATAAGAGAAACCGATGTTTGTAGTGTGATAGCATTCTTGCTGCACAAAGGAAAATTAAGAAGAGGAATTCTTTTGTAACCTCGCCTATTAACGCAAATCCACAAAAAAACTATCAATTACCTATGAATAGGCAGTTTACTTTATTTAAGTAGCTGCCTTTTTTATTTTACTTTCTTTTTTCTATCTTTTCATTCCAAGACAAAATGCCGCCGTTTAAATCATATATTTTTTTAAAGCCCATGGATGACATTTTTTGCGCAGCTTTATTACTTCTTTTGCCACTACGGCAATACAAATAAACAGGTTT
>Ga0256901_1000878_pt1 | contig 15881 bp, 16 predicted proteins | sample MC6MC0689MT_FD_190200 | JGI IMG/M metagenome (GOLD analysis project Ga0256901, IMG submission 190200) | Metatranscriptome of enriched soil aggregate microbial communities from Iowa State University, Ames, United States - MC6-MC0689-MT... | ecosystem: Environmental > Terrestrial > Soil >... | reverse complement strand
GCAGGTCGCGCAACTGCGATGACTCGTTGTTGGCCGCGCCCGGTGCTTCCTGCTCGATGGTGCGGATGTACTTGTCGATCAGCTGCCGCAGCAGCCGCCCATAGCGCGCCCAATCCTTGTCCTGCGCTGCGCTGTGCAGGCGTTGCCCCATGTCGCCGAGTTCACCCGGAAGGCTGCACAAGCCCTGCGCGAACGCGGCCAGCAGGGGCTCGGGCGCCTCGGCCCCGACAAACAGCCGCTGCAGCAGTGCCATGCCGGCACCGCTGGTGTCCACGCGTGCGTTCGCAGGGCTGGCGGCGGCAGCGGCAGGGGTGCTGGCAGGACGTCTGGACAGGATGCGCCCCAGCCCGCTGCTGCGGGGGAGGGAAGTATCGTCAGGGCTGTCAGCCATCGCGCCGGGTCCGCAGGTGGGTGGGTACGCCAGTGCGCACCGCAAGGGTGGTATCCAGCCCCCATTATCGGCAAGGTGGGGGCCTGCTTGAATGGCCACGGCCACTGGAGAAATGCGATGCGGGTACTTCTGGCCGGCGCCAGTGGCTTGGTCGGCACACAGGTGCTGCGGCAATTGCTGGCCGATCCGCGCTGCAGCGCGCTGGTGGCCCCCAGCCGGCGACCATTGCAGTTGACCGATCCGCGGCTGCTGAACCCGGTGGTGGATTTTGCAGCGCTGCCGCCCGAGGCGCGGTGGTGGCAGGTGGATGCCGCCATCTGTGCGCTGGGCTCGACGATGAAGCAGGCAGGGTCGCGCGAGGCGTTCCGGCGCATCGACCTGGGCTATCCGCTGGCGATCGCCAATGCCGTGCGTGGGCATGGCTGCCCCGTATTCGCGCTGAACTCGGCCGCCGGTGCAAATCCTGCAGCGTGGGTGTTCTACAGCCGGATCAAGGGCGAACTGGAACAGTCACTACGGGGAATGGATTTCCAGTCCCTGACCCTGGTACGGCCGGGGCTGATTGGCGGTGAGCGCGCCGAGCGCCGGGCTGGCGAGCACCTGGCCGGCAAGCTGCTGGGTACGCTGGCGCCGGTGCTGCCGCGCGCCTGGCGCATCAACCCGGCAGAACGGATTGCCGCCGCGCTGGTTGAAGCAGCGTTGGCGGCACGGCCCGGCGTGCATGTGGTGGGATCGGCAGCGTTGGCCTGATCCCCCTTGGTTGGATCACGCCGGCAGCGATTGGCCGCCATCGACGGCCAGGATCTGGCCGGTGATCCAGCGGGCTGCAGGTGAGCACAGGAACAACGCGGCGCTGGCGACATCGTCGGCGTCACCGAAGCCGCCAAACGGGATGCGTTCGCGGATCTGCGCGTACAGGGCTGGTTCGGAACTGCGACGGCGATCCCACAGCCCACCGGGGAACTCGATGGAGCCGGGTGCGATGGCATTGACGCGGATGCGCTCACGCGCCAGCTCGGTGGCCAGTGACACGGTGTAATAGTTCAACGCGGCCTTGGCGGTGGAGTAGGCGGCCGCGCGTGGCGTCGGCACCGAAGCATTGATCGAGCTGACGTTGAGGATGGCCGGTGATGTGCTCCCGCGCAGATGCGGCAGCGCCGCGCGGTTGGTGCGTACGGCCGCCATCAGGTCGATGTCGAAACCAGCCTTCCAGCTGGCGTCATCATTGCCGTTGCCGTAACCGGAGGCATTGTTGACGACGATGTCGATGCCACCCAGTGCAAGTGCTGCATCGCCCACCCAATGATCGATCTGGGCGGCATCGCCAAGATCGCAGGGCTGGCTGTGGACGTGGCCGGCGCCAGCATCAGCCAGTGACTTGGCGGCCTGCTGCAGGACGACGTGGTCGCGTGCGCAGATGCTGACCCTGCTGCCTGCTTCGGCAAAGGCGTGGGCGATTGCCAGGCCGATGCCGCGGCTGCCGCCGGCGACCAGTACGCGCAAGGTGTTCAAAGTGGGTGCGGTGGACATGTGGCAATCCGGATGGAGGCGTGCCACATGTTACCGCCGCACACCGCTGCGCCCGCTCAAGGCAGGGCAGGCACCTTCAAGCTGGCGAACAGGTTGTTCTGCGCCTGCTTCGCCATCGAGCGAGGCACCTTGGCGATGAAGCTGGAACCGGTCAGTGCCATGTCACCCCTGACGATGAAACCATTGACCTGGGTGTAGCTCTTGAACACGTACTTGTGCCCATCCTGGGTTACTTCCAGGAACATCGGCGAAGTAAGGATGTTGTTGCCCTTGCGATAGATGCGCGTGTTGCCGTTGCTGCCGACCTGCTTGTAACCGTGACCGGCTGCCCACTCGTCGACTTTGGCGATCACGTTCTCTTCGGAGGTGAAGCTGGTGATGTCGTGCGGGTTGCCGCTGTTCTTGGCCATCAACGCCAGTATGTTGATGACAGCCAGGCCACCCAAACCACCCGCGACCATTCCGGTAAGCAATCCCATGCAGTGCACTCCTTGAAAGTAAAGGTCGCGCATTGAGACACAACGGGGCTAAAAATATCGTGAAATCCACGTGAGAACCGCCTATTCCCAAGTGGTTGGCGGCTGTCCCTTTTCCGGGTGATGCATGCGCACGATGCAGAAACGATGGCCGGTGGGGGCTTCCATCACCCACCAACGCTTGATGAAACCGATGCGACGCGCACCCAGGGCTTCCAGGCGATCCGCCTCGGCATCGATGTCGTCGGACTCGATATCAAGGTGCACGCGCGATGCGTGCTGCACGCGTTGTACTTCCACGTGCAGCTCCGCCGGCGCGCCATGCAGCTCACTGTATTGGGCGCCATCGTCGTCGGTATGGGCAGGCTCGGCCTTGAGGCCAAGGGCCGCGGACCAGAAGGTGGCGGCGGTATCACTGTCGACATCCTGGCAGTCAATGATGAAACCGGCCAGACGGCTGCGGTGGGCCATGGCGATTCTCCGTTGCGGGAGCGGGCAGGGTAATCCTTCGGCGCGGCGGGGATGTCGGCAAGTCGTTACGCGGGAAATACCGTGCCACCAGGCAATACACGCTGGGTTGATCAGCGTGCGGAGTTGGACAGGAACAGTTCGACCTTGCCGCAGGAAGGGCAGGCATGCAGATCGAATTCCTCACGACTCACGAACAGTTCGCCTAGATCACCAAGCAGGAAAGGCATTGCCTGTGAGCCTTCGTGGAAGCGCTTGCGGCCGATGAACTCCATGCGCATGCCGGGGCAACGCAGGCAGTCGATCAAGCGCGGTGGCTGCGTCCAGCTGCGTCTGTCATCGGCTTGATGGTTGCGTGATGGCGGTGCCCCATCGGCATGGGTTCCGCATTTCCAACACTGATCGAAGTTGTCTTCGTTCACTTCCTTGCAGTTGCTGCAGGTCCAGGTGCCCATGACGGTTTTGGTCGCAGCTGTGGATGGCGCAATCCTAGCGCTGGAATCGTTGTTTGGCGTTACAGGTGGGTGATGTTTTTTGGTGTTGTGGGGGTCTGGTGGAACATCAAAGGCAAGAGCTGCCCTCACCCCAACCCCTCTCCCGCAGGCGGGAGAGGGGCTAGGATCGCGGCGGCTCGTAGTGCACTGAGCCCCTCTCCCGCCTGCGGGAGAGGGGTTGGGGTGAGGGGAAGCTTCCAACAAGCAGGCCCAAAGCAAAGTTCGAAGCGGACAAAAAAGAGCCAAAAAAAAGGCCCGCATCGCTGCGGGCCTCGAAATCACACGACCAACAAACCTGTCAGTTGACCTTCGCCAGGTCATCGATCAACACGCGCAGGAAGCGCGCCGCTTCGCCACCGGTGCAGGCGCGGTGATCGAAGGTGACCGACAACGGAATGACCTTGTGGGTTTCAATGCCGCCCATCACCGGAGTGACCTGGAAGCGGGCACGGCCGGCAGCAACGATGGCAACGCAAGGCGGCACCACCACCGGCGTGGCGTAACGGCCGGCGAACATGCCGAAGTTGGACAGGCTGATGGTATAGCCACTCAGCTCCGACGGAGCGATCGAGCGGTCTTCGACCTGCTGGCGCAGACGATTGATGCCTTCGCGTACGCCACGGGCATCGAGCATGTCCGCATTGCGCAGGGCCGGCACGAACAGGCCGTCGTCGGTGTCCACGGCAATGCCGATGTCGACCTGTGCATGCAGGGTGCGGGTGAGGTTGTCACCGTCGAACCAGGCATTCATGGCCGGCACCGCCTGGCAGGCGCTGACGATGGCGCGGACCAGGCGCGAGGTCATGTCGTTGCCCGGTGCCCAGGCGTGGATGTCGGCGTCATCGCTGAGCGTGGTCGGCACGACCTTGCTGTGCGCATCGGCCATCACCCGCGCCATGTTGCGGCGCACGCCCTTGAGCGGTTCCGGCTGGCCCTTGGCGACCACGCCCGGAGGGGCAGTGCGCATCGGCTTGCCGGCGGCGGACAGCGGGGTGCGGGCACTTGAGCCCCTCTCCCCCTGGGAGAGGGGTTGGGGTGAGGGTGCGGCAGCTGCAGTAGCGATCGAACCCCCGGCCACTGTCCCGGTGGGAGAGGGGAGCAACGCTGACGGGTTTGCCGCCGCCTGCTTCACATCATTCATCGTCACCGCGCCTTCGGCGCCGGTGGCGCGGACGCGGGCCAGGTCGACGCCGAGCTTGCGTGCCATTGCACGCACGGCCGGTACCGCCTTGACGCCACCGACGGCCACGGCCTGTTCGGTGTGCACGGCATTGGAGCTGACCATCGCGCCGACCACGGTGCCTTCGTCGGCACGTTCGGCGGCAGCGGCGGCCACCGGTGCCGGGGCAGCAACCGGTGCCGGCGCGGCTTCGGCCGGGGCGCCATGGTGATGGCCGGTGTCCTGGCCTTCCGCGCGCTGCGGCAGGTTGGGGTCGAGCTCGAAGCTGGCCAGTACGTGGCCGGTTACCACGATGTCGCCAGCTCCGCCCGCCAGCTTCAACACCTTGCCGGAGTACGGCGAGGGCACTTCGACCACGGCCTTGGCGGTTTCCATCGCCACCAGCGGTTCGTCGAGCTTGATCACGTCGCCTTCCTTGACGAACCATTCAACGATGGTCGCGTCCGGCAGGCCTTCGCCCAGGTCGGGCAGGTTGAAATTCTTGGTCTGGCTCATGTGCAGTTCTCTTCCAGCAATTCAAGTTCGCGTGCCGGTAGCCAGCCCTGCGCGCCGTCGGCGCGCTCGGACCACCACCAGCCACCATGTTCGTGATGCAGCCTTACCTGCTCGCCCCGGTCCACGTCCAGTTCGCGTGCGCTGTAATCGCACAACGCCTCGGCGCGGCCATCATCCAGCACCTGCAACCAGGCAACCGGCGCCCAACCGGCGCTGCCATCGTCGGTTTTAACCCAGGCGAAGGCAGGCCATTCCTCGTCGCGGACACCGAGTTCGACGATCTGCCCGGTGCGGAACTGCAGGGGAGTGCGGTATTGGCTGCGGTAGCTGCCAATCAAGCGTGCCAGCATGTCAGCCCACCGCGACTGCGCGCTTGGCGGCGGTCACGATCCGCTCCACGCTTGGCAGGTACTTCATCTCCAGGCGGAACAGCGGGATGTGGGTGTCATAGCCGGCCACGCGCTCGACCGGTGCCAGCAGGTCGTACATCGACTCCTCGGCCAGGCGGGCGGCGATCTCGGCGCCAAAACCAGCGGTCTTCGGTGCTTCCTGCACAATCACGCAGCGGCCGGTCTTGGCCACGGATTCGGCGATGGTGGCGAAGTCCAGCGGGCGCAGCGTGGCCACGTCGATGACTTCGGCGCTGATGCCTTCGCCGGCCAGCTTGTCGGCTGCTTCCAGTGCTTCCTTGACCTGTGCGCCCCAGGTGACCAGGGTCACGTCGGTGCCGTCACGCAGCACGAAGCACACGTCCAGCGGCAGTGCCTCGCCGTCATTGACGACCACTTCCTTGTACTGGCGGTAGATGCGCTTGGGCTCCATGTAGATCACCGGATCCGGCTCGCGGATCGCGGCCAGCAGCAGGCCGTAGGCGCGCTGCGGGCTGGACGGCAGTACCACGCGCATGCCCGGCACATTGGTGAAGATGGCCTCGTTGGCTTCGCTGTGGTGTTCCGGCGCGCGGATGCCACCGCCCCACGGCACGCGCAGCACCATCGGGCAATGCAGGCGGCCACGGGTACGGTTGCGCAGGCGTGCGGCGTGGCAGATCAGGTGATCGACCATCGGATAGACGAAGCCGTCGAACTGGGCTTCGGCCACCGGCTTCATGCCCTGTGCGGCCAGGCCGACGGTCAGGCCGGCGATGGTGGTTTCATCCAGCGGGGTATCGAGCACGCGCTCCGGGCCGAACTGCTGCTGCAGGCCGGCGGTTGCGCGGAACACGCCGCCGTTGACGCCAACGTCTTCGCCCAGCACCAGCACCGAGGGGTCGTGTTCCATTTCCCAGGCCAGCGCCTGGGTGACGGCTTCGATGAGGGTGATCGGGGTAGCTGTCATCGGGGTGTCTCCGCTGTTGCTCGCCGCGCTGTGCGCGACGCCGTGATCGTGGCTGGCCGAGGTGACGGCAGCATTGCGCTTGATGTCATCCATGGCGCTGCTCCAGGGCGATGGCGGCAGCACGCTGCGCCAGCAGGTCCGGCGGCGGATCGGCATACAGATAGTCGAACATGGCCTCGACCGGCTGCACCGGGCAGTTGAGGTAGGCATTGACCTCCTCGTCCACGCGGGTGCCGCATTCGGTGATCCAGTTCTTTTCTTCTTCTTCGCTCCACACGCCCTGCGCGGTGAGGTACTTGCGCAGGCGGATCAGCGGCTCCTTCAACCAGGCCGACTTCACCTCGGCGTCCTCGCGGTAGCGGCGGGCATCGTCGGCGGTGGTGTGGTCGGACAGGCGGTAGGTGAGGAATTCCAGCACCGTGCCGCCTTCGCCGGCCAGGGCGCGCTCGCGCGCCTGTTCCATCGCGGCCAACACGGCGATCAGGTCGTTGCCGTCCACCTGCAGGCAGAACAGGCCACCGGCCAGGCCCTTCTGGGCCAGGGTTTCAGCGCCGGTCTGGGCCGAACGCGGGACCGAGATGGCCCAGCCGTTGTTCACCACGCACAGGATCAGCGGCAGCTTGTAGGCACCAGCCGAGTTCACCGCGGCGTAGAAGTCGGTCTTGGAGCTGCCGCCGTCGCCGCAGACGCTGACCGCGACCTGCGGCATGTTGCGCAGCTTGAACGACAGCGCCGAGCCAGCCGCGTGCAGGCACTGGGTCGAGATCGGCACGCAGATCGGGAAGTCGCGGACCGCATCGCTCTCGCGGTCGTAGTCGCTGCCGCGCTCGTCGCCACCCCAGTACATCAGGACGTCACGCGGGCGCACGCCGCGCATGAACATGGCGCCGTACTCGCGGTAGCTGGGGGCGAACACGTCGCCGCTCTTCATGGCCGCGCCGATGCCGACGTGGGCCGCTTCATGGCCCAGGCAGGAGGCAAAGGTGCCGAGTTTGCCGGTGCGCTGCAGCGCCACGGCCTTGGTGTCGAACACCCGCGTGGCCAGCATCTGCTTGAACATCGGCAGCAGCGAGCGTGGGTCACGCAGCGAGGCGGGGAGGTCCTCACGTACCAGGTTGCCGTCGGCATCCAGGTACTGCAGGTAATTGATTTGGAACTGGGCGGAAACCGTCATTGCAGCAACACCTTGGACAGATGGTTTCAAATGATAGGAATTACGCATGGTAAGGACTCAGTCCGGAAAAGCCGTCCTGCGCCGCAACAAGATTGACCGGGTACGGGGCGGATTTGTTCCGCGGGGCGGGAGTCGGGCGAGCAATTACAACGTATTCAGTCTGTAGTGGCAGGAACGGCACATTGTCGCGCCACTGGGGTTTACGCGTGTTTCGATTCCGTTTGCGCGGGAGCCAGAGCCAGGGCACCCCTCCCCAACCCTCCCCTTGCCTGCGGCAAAGGGAGGGGGCGTAGTGCCGACCCATGGTCGGCAGGGGCTCGACCAGGAACGGCCCATGTAGTGCCGACCCATGGTCGGCAGAGGCATTACCGGTAAACCCCTGCCGACCATGGGTCGGCACTACAGGAGGTGCAACCCTGCGTTACCCTTGCCGCCCCATCCGATGGCCAGGCCGATGACCGTAGAAAAGAACCAGCGTGAGCTCGAAGCCGGTATCCATACCGACCTGCAGGGCCGGCTCACCTACGGCGGCTACCTGCGCCTGGACCAGCTGCTGACGGCCCAGCAGCCGCTGTCCAACCCGCCGCACCACGATGAAATGCTGTTCATCATCCAGCACCAGACCTCGGAGCTGTGGCTGAAGCTGCTCGGCCATGAGCTGCGCGCTGCCCGCGGCCACATGCAACGCGACGAGGTCTGGCAGTGCCGCAAGGTGCTGGCCAGGGCCAAGCAGGTGCTGCGCCTGCTGACCGAACAGTGGGCGGTGCTGGAAACCCTCACCCCCTCCGAATACATGGGCTTCCGCGATGTGCTGGGCCCGTCCTCGGGCTTCCAGTCGCTGCAGTACCGCTATATCGAATTCCTGCTCGGCAACAAGAACGCCGACATGCTCAACGTGTTCGCCCACGACCCGGAAGGGCAGGCGCAGCTGCGTGAGGTGCTGGAGGCGCCCAGCCTGTACGAGGAATTCCTGGCCTACCTGGCGCGTTTTGGCCATGCCATCCCGGCGGCCTACGAAGGCCACGACTGGACCCAATCGCATATCAGCGACCCTGCGCTGCGCCAGGTGTTCGAGAACATCTACCAGGATACCGATCGCTACTGGCGTGAGTATTCGCTGTGCGAGGACCTGGTGGACCTGGAGACCCAGTTCCAGCTGTGGCGCTTCCGCCACATGCGCACGGTGATGCGGGTGATCGGGTTCAAGCGCGGCACCGGCGGTTCCAGCGGCGTGGGCTTCCTGCGGCAGGCGCTGGAGCTGACCTTCTTCCCCGAGCTGTTCGAAGTGCGCACCAGCATCCGGGCAGATCCCTGAGTTCGTTGTCAGGGCTGAATCTTCAACCTATTCAGCGTGTTGCGCAGCGTCAGGGATTGACGCTCGGCAGCCTCCGGGTGCGCGTGGCCGGGCTTTGGTTGCATCAGTATGTATTTGACGTGAAGCCGACGCTTCTGTGATCCTCGCCCGTCGCGCCGGTTCCGGCCGACTTTCTGTAATTGCCCATTTCGATCAGGGGACACCGCATGAGCGCTGCCGCGCCGACTTCCGAACCAACCCCGGCGCCCGTGCCGGAGTTCAAGACCATCCTCGGCCATCCAAAGCCACTGTGGATGCTGTTCATGGCCGAATTCTGGGAGCGCTTCGCGTTCTACGGCATTCGCTGGGCGATGGTGCTGTACATCGTCGCGCAGTTCCAGGGCGGCCTGGCCTCGGGCGAAAAGCCTGCAGCCGAGCTGTACGGTGCCTACCTGGCGCTGGTCTATGCCGGTGCCATCTTCGGCGGCTACGTCGCCGACAAGCTGGTCGGTTTCCAGCGCTCCATCCTGCTGGGCGCACTGTTCATGGCCATCGGCCTGTTCATGCTGGTCTCGCCCAGCGAGATGATCTTCAAGCTCGGCCTGGCCACGATCATCGTCGGCAACGGCCTGTTCAAGCCGATCATCTCGACCATGGTCGGCAAGCTGTACGTGCAGGGTGACGCACGCCGCGATGCTGGTTTCACCATCTTCTACATGGGCATCAACATCGGTGCGCTGCTGGCTCCGGTCGTCACCGGCGCGCTGGCCAAGATGGTCTTCGGCACCGAGCAGGACCCGCACTACCAGTGGGTGTTCATCGCCTCGGGTATCGGCATGGTCGCCAGCCTGATCTGGTTCTGGTTCGGCCGCGCGCAGCTCAAGGGCATCGGCCTGCCGGAAGAAGGCCAGAAGAGCCTGGGCCGCGTCGGACTGGTGGCCGCGCTGGGTCTGCTGGTCGGCATCCCGGTGTTCTACTTCCTGCTGACCATTGATGCCAATGCGCTGCAGGCCATCCTGATGACGCTGTTCATCGTGCCGGCCGTGATGCTGTTGATCGAAGGCATCCGCAGCGGCTCGGTCGCGCGTGACAAGGTGATCGCCATGCTGGTGATCTTCGTGTTCAACGTGCTGTTCTGGATGTTCTTCGAACAGGCCGGCAGCTCGTTCACCTTCCTCGCCGACAAGATCGTCAACCGCGAATTCGGCAGCTGGACCTTCCCGCTGGAGTGGTTCCAGTCGGTGAACTCGGTGGCGATCATCGTCTGTGCGCCGATCATGGCCTGGATGTGGGTCAAGATGGGCAAGTCCAATCCGTCCATTCCGCGCAAGTTCGGCCTGGGCCTGATCTTCAATGGCCTGGCCTTCCTGCTGCTGATGGTGGCGCTGTCGAGCATGGTCAACGATGCTGGCAAGATCCCGTTCTGGACCCTGTTCGCGGTCTACGTGATCCAGTCCATCGGTGAGCTGTGCCTGTCGCCGATCGGCCTGTCGATGACCACCAAGCTGGCACCGACCCGCCTGGCCGGCATGGCGATGGGCTGCTGGTTCCTGTCCATCGCCATCGGTAACAATCTGGCCGGTATCTTTGCGGGCAAGGTCAGTGGCGAAGGCGGCATGACCGTTGCGTCGGCGCAGTCCGGCTACACCTTCGGCTTCTGGGCCCTGGTGGGTTCGGGCGTGGTGCTGTTCCTGGTCGCTCCGCTGATCAACAAGCTCATGCATGGCGTGAAGTAAGGAGTTACACGATGAAACTGCTGTTCGGAACGCTTCCCCTGTTGCTCACCGTGGCGCTGGCTGGCTGCAATCAACCGCCGCCTGCCAAGCCTGAAAAGGTGCAGCCACTGGACACGTCCGAACAGAAGGCACCGGTGGCTGATACCAGCCAGCCGGTAGCATCGGGCAATACCCCCACCGCAGCGGACATCGCTGCGGTGGCCGGGCTCAATGCGCAGTTCGACCCGGCCCGCGACCCGGTTGCGGATCTGGAAACGGCCAAGGTGGAAGCCCAGCGCGGCGGCAAGCGGATCATGTTGGATGTGGGCGGCGAGTGGTGCTCCTGGTGCCATCTGCTGGACGCGTTCATGGAAGGTGATTCGGAGCTGCGCCGCTTCCGCGATGCCAACTACGTGTGGATGAAGGTCAACTACAGCGAAGAGAACGAGAACGCGGCCTTCCTGTCGCGCTTCCCGGAGATCAAGGCCTACCCGCACCTGCTGGTGCTGGACGCCGAAGGCCAGCTGCTGCATTCGCAGTTCACTGGCGATCTGGAGAAGGGCAAGGGCTACGACCGCGCCAAGTTCGATGCCTTCCTGAAGGAATGGGCGCCGCCGGCGAAATAAGCCTGCGATGTGCTTGAACGAAAACGGCGCCGGAAGGCGCCGTTTTTGTGTTCCTGTAGTGCCGAGCCATGCTCGGCAGGGGCTTCATGCACGGACCAGCCGTCGCCGGTAACGCTCCTGCCGAGCATGGCTCGGCACTACCTGGGTTCATTTTTTCCGTGTGCAGCCGCTAACGAATCAATCCCTCTGCATCCGGCTCCTCGCCCTCACTCACCATGCAGCCAGCAGCCAATTCTGATTCGAGCACCGCCGCTCCCGTGGAGCAGGATCTCAGCGGTACCAGCTTGCCCACGGTGGATGAATTGCTGGACGAGGGCAGCGCCCCCGAAGAACCCCCCGCGCAGCCGCAATACCGGCTCCCATTGGCATCGGTACCACCGAACATCATGCTGCAGGCGGCGGTGGCACGGCTGGTGGAACAGAAAGAGCAGATCGACCAGCTCGCCCGCAATGGCCTGCTGGCAGGTCTGCTGCCTGCGGAATGGAGTGCGTCCACCGGCAACGAGCTGCGCGCCTTTGTTGCATCGGTGGTGCCGTTCGCCTCGGACAGCATGCGCGGGGAGACCATTGCTGCACGCGCGCCGTTGAAGTTCCTGCTGGGCCATTCGCAACGTTGGGGCCGGCAGGATGTGGCCGAGCCGAGATCGCTGTCGGCGTATCTGGCGAGCGATGAGCGAGCCAACAGCGGCACCCCCGAGCACGCCGAGGTCATGCTGCTGTCGCCGCTGGGACTGGGGTGGGCACAAAGCGGGCGCAGCCGGGTCGGCTTCCTGCGCAGCATGGGCGTGGAGTCGATGGCTGCGCGGGTCACGGCACTGCCGTACCCGGCACCGGAGCAGTTGGCCCTGTACCAGGTCAGCTGTGATGGGCTGCCGCAGGTGTGGTGCGTGCTGGACAAGCGCAAGCTGCGCGCGCTGGTGGTGCCGGCGCTGAGCCTGCCACTACTGACGGCCTATGGCGTCGAAAGCCCGCAGACATGGCCTTCAAACTGGCCTGAACCGGCGGAAGTTGGCGCAGCACTGGCCGTGGCGCGTGCGGGCAAGTCCGTCGCCGAGGTTGATCTGGTCAAGCTTGTGGACAAAATCGGACGTGACCGGGCCAGCGAAACCTGGACCAGCGCCAGCCTGATGCAGCTGCACACCTGGGTGCCGCGCTGGCGGTTCTTCCTGGCTTCGTTCATTGGCCTGCCGGCCGGGCTGTTGCTGCTGGCAGCATTGGCCTTGCCCGGCCGCGTCGAGGCGGCTGCGGTGGCGGCGGCGCTGGGTTTTGCAGGTGGTGCGATCGCGGCCCTTGCCGCGCCGTGGATCTACGCGCGGCGCAAGCACCTGAGTTGATCGTCGGCGACGATCAACCCTCGTTCATGCGCTGCAGGCCGGCATCGGCCAAGCGCGTGATCAGGCGTTCGAGTACCTGTTCCTCGTCCTCGGTGAGCGCCGACATCAGGCGACGTTCCATCTCGATCACCAGCGGCGCGATGGTCTCGTAGACCTCGAAGCCTGCGGCCGACAACGCCAGCACCGAACGACGACGGTCATCGCCGTGGGTCTCGCGTTTGATGAAACCCCGTTCCAGCAGGCGCGCAACGGCGCGGCTGACTGCCACCTTGTCCATCGCCGTGCGCTCGGACACTTCGCTGGCCGAGGAGCCCGGGTACAGCGCCAGGATGGTGATCACCCGCCATTCGGGAATGGCCAGGCCGTAGCGTTCGCCGTACAGCCGGGCGATGTTGCCACTGACCCGGTTGGACAGGACGCTGATGCGGTAGGGCAGGAATTGCTCAAGATCCAGCAACACGTGCGAGGCGCGGATGCTGGTGGACTTGCTGTAATCGGAAGAGCTCATGCTGCAGTGCACCTTGATGGTGGTTTCATGTGAAACTATAACCTTCGGTCCAGACCCGCTTTTTGGCGCGGATCTCCCTGTTTTCATCGCCGGCACCCCGGCGACCGCCATGCTCCCGGAGGCAACCCATGAACACCCCTACTGCATCCAACGCGCCCAACCTGGGCATGCAGGTCACCACCTTTGAAAACCCGATGGGCATCGATGGTTTTGAGTTCGTCGAATTCGGCGCACCGGCGGGGCAGGCTGCCCAGCTGCACGCTTACTTCAAGAACATGGGGTTCACGGCCGTCCTCCGCCACCGGCAGCGTGCTATTACCGTCTACCGCCAAGGCGGCGTCAACTTTCTTGTAAACGAGGAGCCCAACTCGTTCGCCGCCGACTTCGCCGCCAAGCACGGCCCGAGTGCCTGCGGCTTCGCGATCCGCTTCCAGAAGCCGGCTGCCGAGGTGCTTTCGCTGGCCCTGGGCAACGGTGCCGAGGAAGTGGACCTGCTGGCTGAGACCCGTGCGGTACCGGCGCCGGTGATCAAGGGTATCGGCGACTGCATGCTGTACCTGGTGGATCGTTACGGCGCTGCCGGCAGCATCTATGACACCGACTACGAGCCGATCGAAGGCGCCGACCAGAACCCGGCCGGCTTCGGCCTGACCTTCATCGACCACCTGACCCACAACCTGTATCTGGGCAACATGCAGCAGTGGTCGGATTACTACGAGCGCCTGTTCAACTTCCGTGAGATCCGTTACTTCGACATCAAGGGCGCGAAGACCGGCCTGGTGTCCAAGGCGATGACCGCACCGGACGGCGTCGTGCGCATCCCGCTCAACGAGTCGTCCGACCCGAAGAGCCAGATCAACGAATACCTCGATGCTTACAAGGGCGAGGGCATCCAGCACATCGCCTGCTTCACCGACAACATCTACGACACCGTCGAAGCGATGCGCGCGCAGGGCATTGAGTTCCTGGACACGCCGGACACCTACTTCGACGTGGTCGACCTGCGCATCCCGAACAATGGCGAAGACGTGGAGCGCCTGCGCAAGAACAAGATCCTGATCGACGCCGACCCGGAAACCAAGCAGCGCAAGCTGCTGCAGATCTTCACCAAGAACTGCATCGGCCCGATCTTCTTCGAGATCATCCAGCGCAAGGGCAATGAAGGTTTTGGCGAAGGCAACTTCCAGGCCTTGTTTGAAAGCATCGAGCGCGACCAGATGGATCGTGGTGTGCTGTAACGGCTTTGCTTGAGGCCTTTGCTTGAGGCCTTTGCTTGAGGCCTTTGCTTGAAGCCTTTGCTCAAAGCCCCTCTCCCGCAGGCGGGAGAGGGGCTCAATCGCAAAACATAGGCCGTCACCATGGTCAGCAATGCTTATCAATCCGGCTTCGGCAATGAGTTCGCCACCGAGGCTGTACCCGGCACCTTGCCGGTGGGTCGCAATTCGCCGCAGCAGGTGGCGCACGGGCTGTATGCCGAGCAGCTGACCGGCACCGCCTTCACCGCGCCGCGCGGCAGCAACCGCCGCAGCTGGCTGTACCGCATCCGCCCGGCGGCGATGCACGGTGAGTTCACCCCGTTCGAGCAGCCGCGCCTGCACAGCGATTTCAGCAAGTCGGCGGCCTCGCCGAACCAGCTGCGCTGGGACCCGTTGCCGCTGCCCACCGAACCCACCGACTTCATCGATGGCCTGTACACGATGGGCGGCAACGGTTCGGCCGAAGCCCACACCGGTGCCGGCATCCATCTGTACGCCGCCAATGCCGACATGCAGGGGCGCTACTTCTACAACGCCGATGGCGAGCTGCTGATCGTGCCGCAGCTGGGCCGGCTGCGCCTGCGCACCGAGCTGGGCGTGATCGAGATCGAACCGCAGCAGATCGCGGTGATCCCACGCGGCGTGCGCTTCGCGGTCGAGTTGCCGGACGGGCAGGCACGCGGCTATGTCTGCGAGAACTTCGGCGCGCTGCTGAAGCTGCCCGATCTCGGCCCGATCGGCAGCAATGGCCTGGCCAACCCGCGTGACTTTGAAACGCCGGTTGCCGCCTATGAAAACCTCGACGGCCAATTCGAGCTGGTCGCCAAATTCCAGGGCCGTCTGTGGCGCGCCGATATCGGCCACTCTCCCCTCGACGTGGTCGGCTGGCACGGCAACTACGCGCCGTACCGCTACGACCTGCGCCACTTCAACACCATTGGCTCGATCAGTTACGACCATCCGGATCCGTCGATCTTCCTGGTGCTGCATTCGGCCAGCGATACCCCGGGCACCAGCAATCTGGATTTCGTGATTTTCCCGCCGCGTTGGCTGGTAGCGCAGAACACCTTCCGCCCGCCGTGGTTCCACCGCAACATCGCCAGCGAGTTCATGGGCCTGATCCACGGCGCCTACGACGCCAAGGCCGAAGGCTTCGTGCCGGGCGGTGCGTCCATGCACAACTGCATGACCGGCCATGGCCCGGATGCGGCCACCTTCGACAAGGCCTCGCATGCGGACCTGTCCAAGCCGGACGTGATCACCGACACCATGGCCTTCATGTTCGAGACCCGCGGCGTGATCTGCCCGACCGAACAGGCGATGGATGCCGCGCACCGCCAGCGCGGCTACCAGGCCTGCTGGAGCGGGCTGCGCAACAACTTCACCGCACCCAAGGCCTGACTCAGGCCGGCAGCGGTGCTGCGTCCAGCACCGCTGCCAGATGCGTTTCGGGCAGCACTTCCTGCAGGCGTCCACGCACGCGCTGGGCATAGCCGTCCGAGGTCATTGCCGGCAGATGGCTGAGTGCCAGCTTCAGTGCCTGCACGGTATCGCCTTCCTCGCGCGCCGCCTGCACAAGCTTGTGCAGCTGCGCCGCGGTGG
>Ga0256901_1000873_pt1 | contig 15932 bp, 9 predicted proteins | sample MC6MC0689MT_FD_190200 | JGI IMG/M metagenome (GOLD analysis project Ga0256901, IMG submission 190200) | Metatranscriptome of enriched soil aggregate microbial communities from Iowa State University, Ames, United States - MC6-MC0689-MT... | ecosystem: Environmental > Terrestrial > Soil >... | reverse complement strand
GTCCTGCTGTGAATAACTTCTGTGTTCCTGTAAGCACTATTACTTTCAATATTAATGTAGCTGGCGATGTAGCGAGTGCTGGTAGCACTTTCTATACTATTGTGAAAGATGGAAATGCTATGGGTAGTGGTACGGTTACAAGCGGTACTGCTTCTTTAGTAGCTGGTGTTAACTTTAATCCTACTGGTCATTATGTAGTAACGCTTACTGGTCCTGGTTCGCCAGCTTGTCCACGCGTTTTGGAATATGACATTATGGGTGTCAACAAACCATCTTTTGTATATACGATAGCTGGCCAAAATGTAACTCATGGTTCTGTAATACAATTATGTGCTAACACAACCACACAAGCAGTATTAACTGCTGCAGCTGGTCTTACTTACAATGTAGGTGGCTTAGCTGCTCCTGGTGCAAGCCCAATAGGTGTAACAGGTATTGATAATTGGTCTTTTAACTCTGGCGCGGCTGGTACATTTACTGGTCAAACTATGAGTGTAAACGCTGGTTCTGTTGTGCCTGGTGGTTGTGATTCCATGATTACGTTTACCATTCAGGTTAATCCACGCCCAGCTACAATGGATGTAGTGAAAGTGAATGCCACAACGCTTAACTGGAGCGCTTCTGCTGCGGCTAATGAAGTAGCTGTATGTGAAAATACAGATAACTCCATTTCTGTGACAGGTGCTCCTGGTTCTTTGATAGAAATGTTCAGTAATTATGGTCGTTCTCTTACCACCAATACTTCTGGTTCGGCTGTTGTGCCTACACAAATAGGCACTTACGTAATTCCAGGTAGCGGTATATTTACCTACAACTTTAATTCTGGACCTTACAATTCGGCTACTAACACTTCTAGTTCAAGTACCGATTCTCGTACTTACTACAGAATAGAAGTTAAAAGTCCCACAACATTGTGTGCTGATACCATCAACTTCCGTATCTATAACAAACAAAAACCTCGTGTTGATGTAGGTTGGACTATTTCTGGTGCCGCAGCTCCAGGCACTATAGTTGCCGAAGGCGATACTATTAAAATTTGTTATCCTGCGCAACTACGTTTGTATTTCAATAGAGGTGCAAGTAATGATGGTGATTTAAACGCAACAATCAATTACGTAGCTAAAAAAGATGGTGTGAATTTTGAGACAGGAACAATTAGTACAACGCCATCAGTAAGCTATTACCAAATGCCAGTGAACCAAAATACTGCTGGTACTTATACTTTACTGGCTACAAGTAGCAACGGTTGTGATTCACTTCGTACATTCTATGTGAAAGTGTATTCTTCTCCAAAATATACTTTCAAGCAAGGTTTAACACCTAATCCTACTTCCATTACTTTTTGTGAAGGTTATGCGGCTACAAAACCTATCAGTATCGTTTCCGATTCTGCAGCTTTAAGCCAAGTGTACACCATAACTAGAACTGGTGGTTCAGGTGCTCATACTTTTACTACGCTTACAGGCCCACTTACAGCTACTACTTTTACGCACATATTAAGTACTTTGGGTGCCGATGGCAACGCTGTTGGAACACACAATATGTTACTGAGCGTAGTGTCAAGCCCTAATGGTTGTGCAGCTACTCATGCCTTCACGGTATCTGTTACGCCTATGCCAAAACCTGTGTTGAAAGCCAATACTGTTACTTTGGTTCATGGCCAAACCTACACTTATTGCCAAGAAGAGATAGTAGAATACAGAATCAGTGGCGTGCCTGCTGGAAGTACTTATTCTTTAACTCGTACCAATAGTTCTACTCCTTTGCCAGTAATGGTTGCATCGGGTACTACTGTGGCTGCTGAGCAATCTGTAATTACTTTCATGATGGCTCCTAACACTGCTGGTTTGTATGAATTAAAAGTGACCAACACTGGTTCATCTACTTGCGATTCTGTTATGAGCTTTACAGTTAACGTTAACGATCGTCCAGACATCAGTGCCCTTAGTGTAAACCATGTTACTATTTGTAATGGTAACAACAACGGTTCTGTGACTTATACCTACACTTCTCTTAGTGTAAATGGCAATAATTTGATTACTAGAAAACTGTATAGAAATGGTTCTTTGGTAAGCAACCAAGACAATACTAACTTAACTGGTACCATCACCAATCCTAACTTGATTGCTGGTAACTATATGTTGGTAGTGGCAAATGCTAGTTGTTCAGATACTGCATTATTTGTAATCAATAATCCAGCATCAGCAGTGGTACTTACTGTAACCAATACTGGAGCCGCTTGTGGTTCTAACAATGGTACTGCAACACTAAGTTTCAGTGGCGGTGTAGGACCATATTATTTGCAAATATTTGATCCGTCTAATTTGCCGGTTTCTACGCAAAGCAATGTGGCAGCTACTGCTAACTGGAATGTTTATGATTTGGCACCTGGCATTTATACTGTAGAGGTAACTGATCAACTAGGCTGTAAAAAAACAGTAACCTTCACGATCAATAGTTGTACTTTGCCTGACTTGTTCCCTAATGTATCTATTAGCCCGTCTAACTTCTCACTTACAGGTACTACGCCTTCGGTTATGACCTTAAGTATTTATAATAGTGGACAAACAGTATCATCAGGAAATATTTCTACTTCTATCACTTTGCCTGCTGGCTTTGCTTTATCAGGTAGTGTGCCAGGCTGGACATTGACTCAAGTAGGAATGACAAGTATATACATGATTTCTACCTCTACAGTAAATATAGCTCCGGGAATAGCTTCACCAGCCGTACTCTCTTACAATATAGTAAAAACAGGTACGCCAGGCGCTGGTTTCTACTCTATATCTACAACTGTTAGTAGCGGAAGTGGCAATGAAATTAATTCAAGTAACAACTCAACCGTATCACTCTTTAATGTGACACCGTAAAAACATGGAATAGAGTTCAGGTAGCAATTTGCTACCTGAACATTCCTTACAAAGTTTTACTAATGTTCATCATTTTTAAAAATCATAAACATGAAAAATATACTTAAAAACACGATTGTTGCAGGCCTTTTGATAAGTGCTACCGCACTGCCCAATATGCTACATGCACAAAACAATGCTTTGGTATCTTTGAGTGGTAGCCTGGCAGGTAATGCCGGAGGAAGCGATTTTACAGGCTTTCCGTACAATAGTACCTATAATTGCCTCTTGGCCAACCAAGGCCCTACCACTATACCGGCCAATGTGCTGAGGATTCACCTCATTGTGCCACCAGCATTTGAATTTGTAAGTCCTTATGTAGGACTACCTTCTGGCTGGACTTACGAAATAGAAAATGCTCAAAGTGCTTTCTTGGTTAATATGACCGATCCACTTGAGACTATCGGTATTGCAGACCCCGCAAATCCTACAGGTTTTGTTGAATTCAGTGTACCTATTCGCACTATTGCCTCTACACCGCAAGTAACCTTTATTTGGAATGTAGAGCGTACAGTTAATGCAGGATTTATGAATTGGAGTGTACCTTTCCAAAATCCAGGTAATGCTGGATATGGCTACACCACAGTAGGTACTACACCACTCAGCATTAGTTTTAGAAATTTTACTGCCAATGCTGATGCTGGCTGTCAAGTGAAATTATCTTGGAATGTATCTTCCGAAAGAAATACCGAGAAGTATGTTGTGGAAAGAGGTACTAACGGCACTGCCTTTACAGCAATTGCTGAAGTTAAAAAGCTAAACAATGAAGATGAAAACGCCTACACTTTCGTAGATCAAAAGCCGCTTAATGCTCATAATTTCTATCGTATTCGTCAGGTAGGAACCGATATGAAAGCAGGTGTAACTAAAGTGGAACAAGTTAAGATGAATTGCCTTGAAGACCGAATTGCTATTTATCCTAATCCTGCTACTGACGTAGTATACGTTAAAGGTATAACCGATAAAGGGAAAATTAGAATTTACAATTTAGTAGGTCAGTTAGTTATAGAAAAAGATGTAGAGAACACACAAGAAGCAGTGAGCCTGGCGTCTCTAGTACAAGGAGCTTATCAGTTGCAAGTTTTTGCAGGCGATAAATCTGTGTTCCATACAAAATTGGTAAAAAAATAAAGTGGTAGATGGGACTGGTAGGGTTATCATTGTTAAAGATAACCCTACTTACACCGCACAATATTGCAAACCCTTAACTCTTCAAAACTTACCATCATGAAAAATATAACCCAAATCATCGATGTGAAAAGTATAAAATTACTGGTAGCTATTTCTATGCTTATGCCAGTTCAATCAGTCTTAGGCCAACAGCCTATTGCTGCAGCCATAGCAACACGTGAGTATTTAGGAGTATCGCTCAATAGCGGTTTCACCTTTACCCATATGGATTTTAAATGGTCGGCTACAGTACCCTCACCAGTTTATAGTGTGGGTTTGCATTATTACGCGTTGCCTTACTTAGAGCTTTTGCTAGACTTACAACACGGTCTTTTGAAAGGTGGTAGCCCTTTGTACCAAGAAAAATCGGCAACAGGATTCGAGAATAAGTATTGGGCACTAAACATGTCCTTCCGCTTTGCACCTGTAGCCCTCGCTGACAATAACGACAATGACAAAGTGCTGAAAGCCTTATCCTGCATCTATATAGGTACGGGAATAGGCTTTTTAAAAAATAAAACTTTGTCCAATCTAATGCTACAGTCTGAATATGGGTCGCTGCAAAAATATAATGGCAGTGATCTTTACATCCCTGTTGAATTGGGAATAACAATGCCAGTTGCCAAGCAGCGTAAAAATCAATTTTTATTGAATATAAACCTGCGTACCATGTTTTGTTTTTCTGATGAAATAGATGGCTATTTACCCACAGTAAATGCTAATAAGTATAATGATGCCTTCAGTTCTTGTACTGCAGGAATCCTTTACAAGTTTGGTTTGTAGTGGTTGTTGGGGCACAAAACCCTTTCGGCGTGAAGCACGGCACAAGAATGCATGTCTATGCAATGTGTGTCGTGTTTTTTTATTAGAAGGATTTTGGTTTTTCCTCGACAACAGCTTTTGAAAAGACTATATTTTTTACAAGTACTAAGTATCATCAAAATGTACTTTTTATTTAAGTTAAACCTATACAACAAAAAACATTTAAATAATTATCAGTACAAAAATGCTATAGAGCTAGATTTGCCTTTCCAGCATTTAGTGCTAAGGCTGCATGGATAACCTTTTCCTTTTAAGCCAGTAATAGGTAGGGCAGAGCATTGTAGCATCGAATTAGAATAAATACAATTGTTATACTGATGTAAACAATCGGTGTTACCAAGGTTTCAGTATCATTAATTACCTAAGTTTGCGGTTCTTCTAACCCATACAAAACTTAGTACTGTTATTTGTTTTGCTTAAGCGTACTACCATATCGTATTTAAGAACCTTGCTCTTGCTGTGTAGCATGTGGGTTCCTAATATGCTACAAGCTAGCATTACGGAATACTTACCGCTCTTATCCAATCATGCAGCAGAGCAATTGCCGCTGTACCACGACTATGCAGAAGAATTTAGTGCCGGAGCCGATTGGGACGGTATAGATACAGAGGCGCTTAATGATGAGATGGCTTATCTTAACAACCGGAATAGCTCCAGTATAAAAGATTGTCTAGCCTTACAAACCAATACAGGTTTGACAGAACCTCACTATGAGAAATTTGTAGCAGCTCCTAAAACGCTGCCACTTATAGATTATAATCCTTATTACTCCCGCGCGGTTACTGATTATTACCGTTTTCTCTTTAGGCTTACGCCATTTTAAAGCCATGCTATTCCCACTACAAATGTAATCTGTTGCGGTCTGAAACATCGGACTGGCAGAGCGTGTACTGTTTATTATCGTATTCAGTCGTATGATTTGTAATTTCTTTCGCTGAAATTTTTTATTGTAACTACCAATAGCTTAGGGCATATTATGCACTAGCCGGGCTTATTATTTAAAAATGAACAAATACCTCTTTTGCGTTGCCGCAGCAAGTTTGCTTTGGCATGCCTGTACTACTAATAATGCTGCTGATACCAAAGCAGAACCACGCAGTTATCCAGTTGTATCAATACAACAGAAGGATACAATACTTCAGCTTAAATATGTAACACAAATACAAGCCGGAAATAATGTAGAGCTACATGCGCGTAACACAGGTTTGATTGAAAAAATTTATGTGGAAGAAGGCCAGAAAGTATATAAAGGTCAATTGCTTTTTAAGATTAACCAAGAAGAAGCAAAGCTGCACCTAGACCGCAATACGGCTGCATTGCAAAGCGCTAAAGCACAAGTTAGAATAGCAGAGGTTGAACTGAAAAGAATAGCCGCATTGGTAGATAAGCAAATTGTATCTGTTTCGGAACAAGAGTTGGCAGACGCTAAGTTAGATGCAGCGAAGGCCAGCGTAGCAGAAGCTATTGCCGCACAGAATGAAGCACGTACGCTGTTATCATACACCAGTGTAGTTGCTCCTTTTGATGGCGTGATTGATAGAATTCCGCTAAGACAGGGAAGCCTGGTAACTAAAGGCTCCTTACTTACCACCATATCCGACTTGCAATCGGTATATGCTTATTTCGATGTGCCGGAACAAGAGTATATAAGCCTGCTACAAGAAGCAAGAGGGACTTCAGTTTCCGGTAAAGTACAGCTCACTTTAGCCGATGGCTCTTTGTATCCCTTATATGGTGATATTAAAAGTGCAGAAAGCGAAATAGATGGCAGTACAGGCTCCATAGCATTTAGAGCGATATTCAGTAATCCCGATAGGCTATTGAAACATGGCGCCACAGGTACGCTTCATATAAACAAGCCTGTGGATGATGTGCTTTTAGTGCCACAAAAGTCGGTGTTCGAAATACAAGACAAGAGCTATGTGTATGTCTTGGAAAAGGACAATACAGTGAAAATGAAAAACTTTGAACCTGCTGAAAGGATAGGCAGTTACTATATTGTTGCTTCAGGATTATCAGCTCAAGATCGTATAGTTTTCGAAGGTGCCCAGTCGCTGCGCGATGGCGTCACCATCAAGCCTGTAGCGGCTAAGCTGTAATTTATCACTCAAATTCAAACAGGAATTTTTTGTTCACACAAGCTGTGGACCTGTCTTGCTATTTTTTATTCATTCTAAATATTGAATACCTTATGGTTGAAATGTTTATTCGACGACCTGTATTGTCGTTGGTTATATCGCTCATGATAACGTTAATGGGCATCTTGGCTTTGGTGCAACTGCCCATTACTCAATTTCCTGACATTGTTCCTCCATCGGTAATGGTGACGGCTAAGTATACTGGTGCTAATGCTGAAGTGTCCGCCAGGGCGGTAGCGATGCCGCTCGAACGTGCCATTAATGGTGTGCCCGGTATGACCTATATGTCTACCGTTACCAGTAATGATGGTATCACTTTAATACAGGTTTTTTTCAATGTAGGTACTGATCCTGATTTGGCGGCAGTAAATGTGCAGAACAGAGTAACCACAGTGCTAGACGAACTACCAGAGGAAGTGATTAAAGCTGGAGTTACCACGGAAAAAGAGGTAAACAGTATGTTGATGTACCTCAACATTACCAGCAAGGATACCACCATGGACGAGCAGTTCATTTTCAATTTTGCCGATATAAATGTATTGAAGGAATTGAAAAGAATTGACGGTGTGGGTCGTGCGGAGATTATGGGACAGCAGGAATACGCCATGCGCGTGTGGCTGAAACCCGATCGAATGTTGGCTTACAGTATTTCTACAGATGAAGTGGTGAAGGCACTACGCGATCAAAACGTGGAAGCGGCTCCAGGTAAAACGGGTGAAAGTTCGGGTGGGGCAGCACAGTCGATGCAATATGTGTTGCGGTACTCAGGAAAGTTCTTTACACCAGAACAATATAAACAAGTACCCTTGCGTGCAGAGGCTGATGGTAGCGTGTTGCGTTTGGAAGATATTGCTGATGTAGCTTTTGGTTCAATGAGTTATTCCATGGTATCCCAAACCGATGGTAGGCCATCTGCTTCTATAATGATTAAGCAAAGGCCAGGATCTAATGCTAGCGATGTTATTGATAATATTAAAAGCAAAATGGCCGAGTTGAAGGAAAGTTCTTTTCCTGCTGGCATGGAATTCAATTTGGCTTATGATGTATCGCGCTTTCTCGATGCTTCTATCAATGAAGTTTTGGTCACCTTGATCGAAGCTTGTCTGCTGGTGTTTGTTGTAGTTTTTATATTTCTGCAAGATTTTCGATCAACGCTCATACCAGCTTTGGCTGTACCGGTATCCTTGGTAGGAACGCTGGCTTTTATGATGATGCTTGGATTCTCCATAAACCTATTGACTTTATTTGCTTTGGTATTGGCTATTGGTATTGTGGTAGATAATGCAATTGTGGTGGTCGAAGCCGTACACGTGAAGATGACAGAAGAGCATTTGCCTCCATTGGAAGCCACCATTGCCGCTATGAAAGAAATTAGCGGTGCGATTATTGCTATCACTATGGTGATGGCCGCTGTATTTATTCCAGTTGCTTTTATGACTGGACCGGTAGGTGTATTTTATCGCCAGTTCTCGTTAACGCTAGCCTTTGCTATTTTTATCTCCGGTATTAATGCGCTTACGCTAACACCTGCCTTGTGTGCATTGATGATGAAGCACGATCCTTCAAAAAAGAAAAAGGGTAAGCTGCAAGTATTTTTTCAGAAATTCAATAAGGGTTATGATAAAACGTCGGGCGTATATAAGTCGCTACTGTTGCGCATTGCCGGACGGCGTGGTATTACACTTATGTTGTTAGGTGGATTCTTTATTGCCACATGGGGCGTCGCTGCCATTCTTCCATCTAGCTTTATACCAACTGAAGATCAGGGTATGTTGTACGTTAATGTTACCACACCTCCAGGAGCTACAGTGGAGCGTACGCAGGCTATACTCACCGAAATTGAGAAAATAGCTAAACAAAATAAAGCAGTAGAAAACGTTACCACGCTTGCAGGATACAGTCTGGTGAATGAAATAGCTGGTGCATCCTACGGTATGGTTATGGTAAACTTAAAGCCTTGGGACGAGCGGGATGAAGACGTACACGAAATTATAAATTTAATAAAGAACAACACAGGACATATTCACGATGCTACAATAGATGTATTCCCACCGCCTACTGTTCCAGGTTTTGGTAACGCTAGTGGTTTTGAGTTGCGACTGTTGGATAAAACAACTGGCGAAGAGTTGAAAGAGATGGACAAAGTTACCCGTGACTTCACTAAGGCATTGCAAGAAGCACCAGAAATAAAGAGTGCATTCACCAGCTTTGATGTGACTTTCCCACAATACCTTATCCATGTTGATTATGATATGGCTGCCAAAAAAGGGGTTACGGTTGATAATGCCATGCAAACGCTACAAACCTTGCTGGGAAGCTATTACGCTACTAATTTTATTCGCTTCAATCAGATGTATAAGGTTATGTTGCAAGCTGCTCCGGGCTATCGTACCAAGCCTGAAGACATCCTTAATTTGTATGTAAAGAATAATCGAGAGGAGATGGTGCCGTTTTCTACTTTTATAAAATTAGAACAAGTTGCAGGGCCCGAGCAGCTCACACGTTACAATATGTACACCTCAGCGATGATCAATGGAGAAGCAGCAGATGGCTATAGTAGCGGCGATGCTATTGCGGCGGCACAACGGATTGCAGACAAGCAATTGCCCAGAGGTTTTGATTATGAATGGAGTGGAATGACGAGAGAAGAAATAGCATCGGGGAGTCAAACGCTGGTGATATTTGTTATTTGTCTTGTGTTCGTGTATCTATTGCTGGCAGCGCAATACGAAAGTTTTCTTTTGCCATTGCCCGTTATCCTGAGCTTGCCTGCTGGCATTTTTGGCGCTTTCTTATCCTTAAAACTTGCAGGATTGGAAAACAATATTTATGCTCAAGTTGCCTTGGTTATGCTCATTGGTTTATTAGGTAAAAATGCAATTCTCATAGTTGAGTTTGCTATACTTAGACGAAAGGAAGGTGCCAGCATTTTGATGGCAGGAATTGATGGTGCTGTATCGCGGCTGCGACCTATATTGATGACCTCTTTTGCTTTTATTGCCGGGCTAATACCTTTGGTAATAGCATCCGGAGCAGGAGCTATGGGCAACCGTTCCATTGGTACTGCGGCAGCGGGTGGAATGTTGGTAGGTACCATATTAGGCGTAATCGTCATACCTGGTCTCTACGTAATTTTTGCAAGCCTGGCCGAACGTAAGAAGAAAAAACAATAATAAACATCTCTAACCATCAATTAGAACTTTCCCTGTAAGGGCTATTGTTCACTCTCCATATTTCCTATGTTTAATTATAAAAGTGGCACGCTTGTTGCAGCAACAACAATAACATTACTTGCAGCTTCCTGCAAAATTCCTAAGGTGACCGTATTACCTGCGGAAGATAAATTGCCTGCGCATTATCCCGCAAATTCCAGCAAAGACACTATGAGTATAGGTCTTAAGCCAAGGGAAGTTTTTTTTCAAGACCCCAGGTTGCAAGCCGTAATTGCCGATGTATTAAACGGTAATCCCGATATTCAAGTAGCGCTTCGGCGCATTGCTATTGCGGGTGCCCAACTGAAAATGAGTAAAGGGGCGCTGCTGCCTGCTATCAGTGGATTGGCGCGAGCAAGTGGTACGCATTACGGCAAGTACACTATGGAAGGTGTGGGCAATTTTGACACCAATTTGAGCGGTAATATTGAAGAAGAACAAAAGGTTAATACCAATATCACCCCTGATTTCTGGTTGGGTGTTAATGCCTCCTGGGAACTGGATTTGTGGGGTAAATTGAAGCAACAAAAAAAGGCAGCACAGCACAGATTTTGGGCTGCGGCCTCTGGTCAGCAATGGATGGTATCCATATTGGTAAGCCAGGCTGCTACCGCTTATTATGAACTCATTGCTTTAGATAAAGAAGCTTTTATTTTGGCCGAAAATATAAAACTGCAACAAAGGGCATTGGAAATAGTGAAAGCGCAGAAAGATGCAGGACGCGCTACAGCCCTTGCTGTTATTCAGTTTGAGGCACAGTTGCTTAATACAGAAAGCGAGCAGTATAACAATAAGCAAAGGATAGCCGAACTAACTAATTTATTGAACCGACTTGCTGGCCGTTATGAAGGTGAGATTATAAGAAGTGCGAATTGGCCAGTAAATCCAAGTAGCGATACTATGCAGGTAGGATTGCCTGCACAATTATTGGCCAATCGTCCGGATGTTAAGGAGGCCTCTCTGAAACTTGCTGCTACACACGCAGACGCTAAAGCCGCAAGGGCCGCATTTTTTCCAACAATTAATCTATCGGCTTATACAGCTTTCAATGCCTTTAATCCCAATATGGTATTCTCTCTTGCATCCATTGGCAGTCAGTTATTGGGCGGTATTACAGCGCCTATATTTCAACGTTATGAAATCAGAAGTCGGTTTGCGATTGCCGATGCACAACAAGTTCAGGCATTTTACGATTACCGCCAAGCCGCGCTTACGGCCTATAATGAAGTAGTAGACGAACTACAGGAAATACAAAACAATAAGGAAGTATTCCGTCTGAAATCGCAACAGGTAGCAGCACTCAATGAAGGTGTTTCGGTAGCCAACGAACTATACTTGAACGGTTATGCTAATTATCTTGAAATCATTACCGCACAAAAGAATAAGCTAGCTGCACAAGTAGAATTGATCAATACGCAACGTAAGCTTGCTCTTTCCAGCGTGGCCCTGTATAAGGCAATGGGCGGTGGATGGCAGTAAATATTGAGTAGACAAGAGGATAAAAACAATTGCCAGGCCTTGGCGGACAGTGGTTAGGCTTGGCTCAGCAAAAATCTTCAGGGATTGTCTTAATCCTGTTCTTGAGTCTCTAGCATGCTTACTAATCTTCTTCTTGCCAGAAAATTATTTGCGTATAAATGTGCCTATCTCGGAAACTTCAATACCTTTTTCATCAAGTCTTTTAGCCTTCCTTATTTTGTGAAGGCTTATTTTTTTTCAAAAAATTTATGATGATTATAGCTATATCAGTAGCAATATTTTCACGAGCAATAATGTTGTTATCCTATAAATGGATAGATAAAATAGTTGGCCGCAAAACGAATGTGACTTCTTAAGGGAAATAGGAATCCAATATGAAATTCAGCTAGGAATAAGCTTTTAGCAACATGCGATAATTACTCAATATGGCTTCCTTGCCCAAGAAGCCTACAAATTGCTTGTCTTCATTTACTACGGGAAGGTGCCATAGTCCTGTCTGATCAAAAATTTTAATAATTTCAGGCACTTTATCATTAAGCGAAACTATTGTGGTAGGGGCTTTCATAAGACTTCTGATCGTCACAGCAGCTTCAGTAGTCGATCCAAATAGTATGGGTCTTAGATCGTCCATATTCAATATGCCTTCCAATATGCCATTGCTGTTTAGTACAGCAATAATATTCTTTTTGCCTTTCTTTATGTGCTCAAATAAAGCAGTTAGTGGCATATCTATAGAAATATGTTCGTATTCTTTATCAATCAAAGTTGCTGTTTGCAACATCGATAATAAGTTCCGGTCATGCTCTTTAGTAAAGATTTGTCCTTTGTCGGCAAGGTTTTTTATATCTGGCGAGATAGGGGAGAACCATTTAGCCATCAGATAGGATATAACGGAAACAATCATCAAGGGGATAAACAGGTCGTAGCTGGAGCTGGATTCTGCAATAAGGAAAATGGCTGTGAGCGGAGCATACAGCGCACCACTCATTACACCAGCCATACCTACTAGTACAATATTGGTTACCGGTACATCATGTATGCCTAACTGCTGACAAGTGACCGCAAATAGGAAACCAACACTGCCGCCAGCAAAAAGCGATGGAGCAAAATTGCCACCATTACCCCCACTAAAAATAGTAATAGACGTGGCGAATGCCTTAAGCAAACAGGTAGCCATAAGAAAAATGATAAGCGTCCATTGCTTCAAATCAAGATAGCGAAAAAAACTGTTGTGGATTACAAAAGCTGCATTGCCATTGGTAAAAGCCTTTACTGTATCATAACCTTCACCAAATAGTGGAGGAAATAGTACACACAAGGCAGACAATATGGCGCCACCAACCATTGCCTTTTGTAAAGCAGAGAGCTTAAGACGGCTGAAAAAATGTTCTACTTTCTGTGCTACAACTACAAAGTAGCGCGCATACAATCCAGTAATTACACCCAGGATAAGGTAATAGGGTAGGTTGTAAAAATCGAAAGGCTCCCGGGTATGAAATCGAAACAAAGTATCTTCATCTAGCAGTACCCGAGATACCAAACTGCCGCAGACTGCCGCCACCACTAGGGGTATGAAGTCAGTAAAAACCACACCTACCAATAAGATTTCAAAAGCAAACATCATGCCGGCTATGGGGGCATTAAAGGCTGAGGCAATACCCGCAGTAGCACCAGCTGCTAATAACAGCGTTCGCTCTTTATAGTCTAATTTATAGGTTCGCGCATAATTGGAGCCAATAGCCGCACCAGTAACCGCTATCGGGCTTTCCAACCCGGCAGAACCGCCAAAGCCAACTGTTACAGCGCTCTGTATTATCTGCGAATACATTTTGACCGAGGAGACGATGCTGGAGTTTTGAGCTATCTCATATAAGATTGCACCTATCCCTTTTTTAGACTGTCCTTTAAAAATACTGAGTACTATCAAAGTTGTGATGACAATACCTAAAAATGGAAATATCAGGTAGAAAAGAACTTGATATTGAAAGTGAACTTTATGTGTTATAAAGTAGTGGATATAATGCACCAGCGACTTAAGCACCACGCCGGCAAGCCCAGCAGTAAAGCCCACGAGTATGCCGGAGAGCATAAGGAATTGGCTTCTGCTCATTCTGCTTTTTAGCCAATGCAGCACCACTTCGTAGCTCTTAGCTTTTTGCAAACCGTAGCGTTGAAAATCCCTTTTAAACTTTAAAAATTGGTGGTATTTCTTTTTAGTGCTCAGTTTCACTGTGGTTTGCTTTTGATGATTTTCTTTATTTGAACAAGCTAGCGCAAATTTAAGCTATGCTTAGCTAGCAACACCACAATGGGATAATGGTTTTAAATCTATTGTTCGTTTTTAAGTTAACAACAATAATAAGAAAAGGCAGCTAGAACAATTTGTGCTAACTGCCTTTACCGATTTATGATACCAATTTCAATACACAATTAGTTGTTAGATAGGGATACTGCCTGGCTATCGGATAGCGTAGAATGTTTAATCAACTGCGCATCACCTTCAAACCTCTTGTCGATATAATCTGAATTCATCAGTCGCAAGATGCCCATATAATCTAAGCTAAAAGTGATTTGGTCGCCTACCTGGAGTTGTCTTTTGTTTTCGCCCAGATCCAATACTATCATGTCGGAACTTGCGCCTGCTATCTCAATATCTTTCCATATAGGTTTTATATGGCTTTCATCTACATCCAACAAGCCTACATCTACGATGGCTCTGTAAGATGTAGCGCCAGATAGGTTTTCATCAAAAGCATTGATATGGCCCGTTAGGTTGTGACCTATTTCACCTGTTGGTATCAGTGGCTTTTCATTAAGTTCTATAATCTCGGCATGAAGTGTAAATACATCGTTGTGCATATCTTCAAACGGCTTGCTGTTGTATACATCTGTACCTAAAAATAAAGTTTCTCCCACACGGAAATGGTTGATACCACTAGGCAATAAGCCTTTTTCAATAAGTGGTATGGTTACGGATGCCCCACCAGAAATATAGGGTATTACCTTGTTGAATTTGGCTTCTACCAATTGCTTGTACAGGCATAACTGTATTAACTTATCCTGATTGGGTAGTACACCATACATGCAGGTCAAATTGGTGCCAATGCCTGCTACTTCTATGTTAGGCAGCTTAAACACCTTTTCGTAAAAGTCAATGAACTGTTCACGCATTACACCTTCCCTCAGTTCGCCCAGCTCTATCATAATCACTATTTTGTGCAGCTTGTTTTGCTGCACTGCCGCTTTGGATAAGAGTTGTATTGTTTCAAACTCTGTATTGAAACTAACATCTGCAAACTCAACTATGCGTGCCACATTGCGTTTAGCCGGAGGTTTTATAAAAACCGTTTCTATATCGGGCGCTATGGACTTTATTATCTTAAGATTATCAAGTCTGCTGTCGCAAATTTGCTGTATGCCTAGGCCTATAAGGTGTTCCAGGTATTTCCTGTTGCCACAAAGCATCTTCGCCACTATCGACCATTCAATGCCATGCTTGTCAAACAGGTTATTAAGGTGATTAAAATTATGTTTTAGTTTATCGGTATGTAAGGTTATTGCAGCCATTGTTATTTGTTTTTCTGTAAACGCATTTCCAGATATTTATTGGTAAATCCCAAACTTTCATAAAGTCTTTTTGCAGGGTTTTCAGGTTCTACATGCAGGGCAATATCGCCATCACTTTGCGCTATCGCATGTTGCATAAGTTGCTTGCCAATGCCTTTGCCACGGTATTGTTTGTGGGTTGCTATGTACACTAAAATATTATCAGGTATATAACCATTCATGCCAGTTTTGTTGAGTACAACGGCCCCGGCTATTTCATCGCCAACATAAGCAGCTAATATAAAGCCACCGGGCTTTCCATTCATTTGCATAGCGTACTCCATAGCAAGTTTAATCTGTTCCTGGGGGTCACCAAATTCATCGAGGTGCTTATGTAAAAATGTTAGTATCTCATGGAAGGTTTGGGGCGCAAGCGTTTGCGTATGGTCATACTTTTCTATTCTTGTCATCTTATTTCATTTATACAAAAAACCATGCCATAGGCCAATCCCGTAGGAGGCATATCTTATAGCTGATGGCGTTAATGTAACCGAATCCTTAACCGGTTTTTTAGAGGAACTGATTGTCCCGAAGTAATTATAAATCAATTAGACTGTTCTGTTGAATACATGGTATTCGGTAGTCTTATAATTGAT
>Ga0256901_1000869_pt1 | contig 15983 bp, 9 predicted proteins | sample MC6MC0689MT_FD_190200 | JGI IMG/M metagenome (GOLD analysis project Ga0256901, IMG submission 190200) | Metatranscriptome of enriched soil aggregate microbial communities from Iowa State University, Ames, United States - MC6-MC0689-MT... | ecosystem: Environmental > Terrestrial > Soil >... | reverse complement strand
TATTTTTTTTATTTTTATTTTTTTTTTTTTGTAATTTTTTATAAAATTAATTTAATAAATTTAAATAATTTTTTTTAAAATTTTTTTTTTTTCTCTTCTTTTTTTCATAATATAAATTAATTAACGTTTATGTTTGAACGATTAATGGAACGGTTGAATAAATTTGTTGATTTTGTACGTTTTAACGTATTTAAACTAAATTGATATTATTATATAATTTTTTTTTATTTAATGTGGGTTTTTATGTATTTTAATAATTTATTACCTCAATGTTTTGTAGATTTTATGTCTCCAAACGGTTTAGAGTTTGATAATATTTTTAGTTTAATAGTAACTTTTAATTTTGGTTATGTTACATATATAATATCGTTTATTAAATTTGAATTAATTGATTTTTTTATAAATAGTTTTAATTTTATTTTTTCTAATAATATATTAAATTACGATCGGAGTTTTTATAATATAGATCAAATGTTTAAAAAACACGGTTACGAGGATTTAATGTTTTTTTATTGCTTAAAAATAACTGAAATAAATATTAATTTAAAAGTTTGATTACATGAATATATTTTTATTAGTTTTTATAAATATTTTATATTAGGTTTTAATTTACCATTATTTTTTTATTTTGGATTGATTTATATTTTTACAACACTTATAAGTTTTGTTTTATTATCTTACTATGGTTTTTACGGAGTTTTTATTTTAAATTTAGTTTCTATTATTTTTTTTTGAATATCATCTATAACTTATTTTGATAATTTTTTTGTTGATAATATATCATTCAAAATAAATTTAGGTAAGTGGTTTGTTATTTTTTTAAACCACCCTGTTTTTTTTGAATTGAATATAGATTCTATTTCTTTTAGTTTTATGTTTTTAACATTAACTATTGCGGTTTTTGTATATATTTACGCTTTTTCTTATTTTAGATACGAGCCAAATGTTGAAAGATTTATTTTATTAATAAATTGTTTTGTTATAAGTATGATTTGTTTAGTAACAAGTGGTAATTTTTTTGTTTTATTTTTAGGTTGAGAATTAATCGGTTTAACATCTTTTTTTTTAATTAATTTTTGATCAACTAGAATTTCAACTTTAAAATCAGCTTTTAAAGCTTTCACTTTTAATAAATTTAGTGATGTATCTTTATTAATTGCTATTATATTAGTTTTTTTTTGTATTAATGATTCTAATATTATAGTTTTTAATAACAAAATTTCAATATTTAATAATTATTATTTAAATGTTTGTGATTATCAAATATCAATGTTAGAATTAACTGCTTTTTTTTTTTCAATTTGTGCTTTTATTAAATCAGCACAATTCGGATTTCATATTTGATTACCTGATTCTATGGAAGCTCCTGTTCCAGCTTCTGCTTTAATCCATTCTGCTACATTAGTTTCTGCGGGAGTTTTTTTATTATTAAAATTAACACCGTTATTTGAATGTTCTCAGTATATTTATTATTTTCTTCCTATTATTGGTTCTTTTACAGCCTTTGTAGGGGGTTTATCTTCAGCTTATCAATCTGATATAAAAAAAATATTAGCTTATTCGACTATTAGTCATTGTGGTTTTTTAATGGTTTGTTATAGTACTTATATACCTGAATATACTATTTTGTATTTGTATATTCATGGTTTTTTTAAAGCGGCTGTTTTTTTATGTGTAGGGAATGTTATTCGTTTTAGTAGAAATTATCAAGATTTTAAAAAAATGGGTGGTTTTTGAAAATATTTACCTTTTGAGTGTTATTCTAGTTTTATTTGTTTGATTAATTTATCTGGTTTACCTTTTTCTATAGGTTTTTATATAAAACATTTATTATTGATTGGTATGTACATGAATTATATTTTTTTATATTTTATAATAATTAATGTTTTTTGTGCTGCGGTTTTTGGTTTATTTTATTCTTATAGATTGTTTTATTATGTTTTTTTTGATTTTAAAAAAGCTAAAAAAATTATTTATTTACAGTCTAATAGAAAAAATTTAAATTCAGTTTATTATAGTAATACAACATTAGCTTCAAACATAGCTATTAGTTTATTAATTATAGTTTCTTACATAACATCTATTTATATGTTTAATTTATTTTTAAATAAATCTTCATTAGGTGAAGGTTTAAACATATATAGTATATATTCAGCTCAGTATGAAGAATTTAATCATCCAATATTAACTACTATAAATAATATAGGTTATTTTAATTGGTTATTGTTAATTGTAATAATGTTAATATTATTGTCTTCTTGAAGATATGTATTAAAATATCATAATATTATTAATACTTTTAGTTTTTTAATAATTTTTATTATTTTATTTTACTTATTTTATATTATATTAATATAAATTAAATTTATTGATGTATTTTTATGTATTTATACTGTGTTTTTATAAAATATTCGGTTATTTTAAATTAATTAATAATTTTTCTTCAAAATATTAAAGTTTTTTTGTAATTATTTTATAATTTATTTTTTGTTTATTTTTTTTTAAAAAAATATTTATGTGAGGGAATATCGTTACTGAAGTAGCTTTACAAACTAATTTTGGTGTTGGATTCAATAATACACAATCAGATGTATTAATACATTTGACACAATGACAATATTGGTGGTGATTTTGATTTTCATTTTTATGAGCATTTTACTATTTAGTAATATTAAGAATTATAAGATTTAGAACTTTAAAATTTAGACCTAGATTAGCAACAACATATAGACCTCACGGTAAATGAGGTGATTTAATTATTTGTTTAATTCCTATTTCATGGTGTGTTAATATTATTACAAATTCTTCTTTTATTTTAAAAATGATTGAGTGACAAGCTGAAACAGGTTTATTAACAATTAGAATTAGAGGTAAGCAATGATATTGAATTTATAAATTTGAATTAAAAACTTTTACTGATATTTTAACTGTACCTAAAAATGTTGGTAGAAATAAATGACAAATTTCAACTCCTGGAGATTTACAAGTTGCTGATGATTATTTACATATTTTACAATTACGTTCTCAAAATAAATGAGTTAAAAAATATTGAAATGATTTGTCACAAAAATTTTATAGAAATAAAAATTTTCATTTAATTTCTCCACAAGAACAATTAAAATTTAATTTTTATCAAAATTTAACTAATTATGAATTTTTAAAAAATTCTAAAAAATTAAAAATTGATAATTTTTTAAATTTGAATGTTTCTGATAAAAATAACTTTTTAGTTTTAAATAAAAATTATAATAATATTTTAGTTAGAACTAATAATAAAAAAAATTCATGATTAAATACTTTAGAATCTTCTAATGATTTCTTAAATTTAAATTTTTTAAAAAATGATTTTTTTTATGACAGAAAAACACAAATAAATTTAAAAAATAATTTACATGATTTTTTGATTAATAATAAATTTAATATTAATAATAATTTGTTATATAATTATAATGATTTTTTAGAAGTTAATAGATGGTTTAAAAAAAGTCAAGGTGCTAATTCTCCATTAAGATTAATAAAATATCCTGTTTCTAATAAAACTAATTTTGATTATGATAATTCAATTATTCAATTATTTAAATTTAGGTTTGAAGATAATGAAATTCATGCAAAACACAAACCTGTTTCTAATTCTACTTTTTTAACTATGAAACAAAAACGTTATAAAAGAAGAAAAGCTATACCTTTAAGAGTAAAACATTTTAAAGATGAAAATAATAATAAAACTAAAAAAGTTAGATGAAGTGCTAATCCGTATTTATTCAATAATGAATCTATTATTGAAAATTTTGGTAATGCTACTAAACAATATAATTTTTTTAAAAAAAATAAAACACGTTATGAAAATACTTCTGTTGTTTTATCAAAAAGAATGTTAAGAACAAGAAGAACATTGGTTTTACCTGCACATGTCAACATTACAGCTGTAACTAATAGTTATGATGTTGTTCATTCATGATTTATACCAGGTTTAGGTTTAAAAATGGATTGTATTCCTGGAAGAGCAACCCATCATAATTTTTATATTGATAATGTTGGTTTTTATTATGGTCAATGTGCTGAAGTTTGTGGTAGATATCATCATCATATGCCTATTAGAATATGTGCTTTACCATTTGAGCATTTTTTATTGTGGTGACACACATTCGGTTTACCTAAATTATTATTTACAAATTCTCAAAAACGTTATTCTTTCCATTACGGTGTAAGAAAATATCGTTGATAATTTTTTTTATTTTTTGTTTTAAAAAAAATAATTTTTATATTTGGATGTGTACATTTTAATTAAATTGGGTGTGATCTTAGCTCTGGGTGAACGCTAACTAGACGCATAACACATGCAAGTTGAATGTGTATATAAAATAAAAAACATTTAAAGTATAAAATTTATTTTATACTTTAAATGTTTTTTATTTTATATTTCATAGCGACAAGGTGAGTAGCAAATATATTTTTGCCGAATAATTTTTTTAAATAAAAAATAATTTTATAAAAATTTTTTTTATTTTTTTTTAAATTGTTTTTTATTTTATATTTAATTTATTAATTTTAAAAAGTTAAACAATTTTTTTTTATTTTGTTATTCGATAATTATATTTAAGATTAGGTAATTACTTGGCAAACATGCATTTGAGTTTGTTAAATTTAAGCCTACAATCTTTAGTTGATTTGAGAGAAGAATCAGCCACAAAGGGAATGAGAACAACCCTTCGGTCTCGCAGCAGTGAGGAATATTAAACAATATGCGCAAGCATGATTTAGCGAACTAGTGATAATGATGAAGATCGTAATGATTGTAAAGTTTGTGCATAAACTAAAATAATGATAGTAAGTTTAAAAGAAGCCATGGCCAATACATGTGCCAGCAGCCGCGGTAATACATGAGTGGCAAGCGTTATCCGTATTTATTTGGCGTAAAGGGTGTGTAGATTGTAAAAGTAGTTATATTTAACTAAATCAGTTTATTGTGTTAAAATATAATACCTTTTTACTTTGATTTTTATATATGTATGTTATATTTATAATCTAGTGATAAAATACAGTGAGTTTATAAGTATATCTTAAGGTGAAAACAACATATTTTATAAAAATGACATTGAAACACGAAAGTAGAGGTATCAAATAGGATTAGACACCCTAGTAGTCTTTACTTTAAATTATGAGTATTTAATCTTTTTAAAGGTTTTAGTTAACGCGTAGAATACTCCGCCTGGGCAGTACAGTCGCAAGGTTGAAACTTAACAGAATTGGCGGGAATTTTTTCAAACGGTGGAACATGTGGTTTAATACGATAATCCGCGTAAAATCTTACCAAAATGGTTAATATTGTTTGTATATTATTAATTTAGTATAAATTTAAATATTAATGCAGTATTGCATGGCTGTCGTCGGTTCGTGCTGTGAAATGTAAAATTAAGTTTTATAACGAACGCAACTCTTATATATAATTTTAATTTAATTTATTTAAATTTTTAATTTATAAATTATATTTTTTATATAATGATTTTATTTTAATAAAATGGAGGAAAAGACCGAAGTCAAGTCATTATGGTCTAAGTATTTTGGGCTACACACGTGTTACAAAAGTAAAAACAAAGAGTTGCGATTGAGTGATTTTAAGCAAATCTCTAAAAATTACTTAAGTTCAGATTGTTTTCTGAAATTCGAAAACATGAAGTCGAAATCGTTAGTAATCGTAAATTAGTACGTTACGGTGAATGTCAAGTTAAATTTTGCACACACCGCCCATCACGCTCTGAACATTGGTTTATCTCGAAAAATCTTTAATGCAAATTAACTTATATAACGGGTATAATTTTTATTACAATATTATATTAGAATTTTTATTTATTTATAAAAATTTTTTTTTATAGGTTGGGTTATTAGAATAAATTAGTTATCTGAGTGAAGTTGACACAAGGTACCGGTAGGGGAACCTGTTGGTGGATTATAATTTAATTATTATTTATTTTAATATTTAATTATTTTTATTTTTAAATATAAAAATATTTTTATTTGGGTTTTTATGAACATATCAATAATTTTAATTATTTTTTAAATTTTAAATTAGTTTCATCTGAAGAAATCGTTTTAATATTTTTATTTTATAACTTTATTAAATCTTTAATTTTTGGTTCTTTATTTGAACTTTTATGACCTACTCAATTTTTTAATAGAAAAAACAATATTAATTATACTTTAATAAGGTACAGACAATTTAATGAGTTTATAATTAAACTCCGTTTAAAAAATTTTTATTTTAATTCTTTTTATAAAATTTGTTTAAATTATTTTTTTAAAAAATAATTTAAACAAATTTTTTATTTTTTATACATTTTAAGATAAAATTAGTTTTATTTTATATATATATAAATACAGTGTTTTTTTTTTATTATGTTTGAAGCTTTTTTTTTACAATTGTTTATTATTTTAGAAATATGTTAGAATTTTTTTTTATAAAAATAAATCATACTAATATTTTTTATAAAAATAATTTTGATTATTTAAACTATTTTGAAAAATTATTTTTGTCACTTTTTCATAAAGATAATTTATTTTATAATTTTTATAATGACTCTTTTAATAAAAAAAAAATTTTTAAATATAGAGTTAAAAATAATCCTATGATTTTATTTTTTCATTTTTTTAATAAAAAAGAAATTTATTCTTTTTATAATTTAAATACATTATTTAAACAATTTAAATATATTAAAAAAAATAATTTTATTGATTTTTTAATTATTCAAAAATTTTTTTTTAAAAAATATTTTAATTTATATTCTTCATTTTTTTACAAAACTTATAATAATTTTAATAATTTGAAATTGGTTTTTTTTTTTATTATTTATACTCTTTAAATAATAAAAAACTTGTTATTTATAATTTAAATGTTTTTAGTGATTGATATAAATATAATTTTAATTTAAATTTTGTTAAAAATATAGATTTTAAAAAACGCTCATTAAATTTAGTAAATTTAAAAAAAAAATTTGTTAAATATAATAAACTTTTTTTAAAAAATTTTAAACAATCTTATAAAAATATTTATTTTTTAAAATTGTTTGCTAAAGATTTAAAAATGAGAGTCAATAAAGATTGAAAAAATTTATTAAATAAACATTATTTTATTAAATTTTCTGAATCTTCTGTTTCTAAATATATAAATATAAATTCTATAAAATTATATAAGTTTAATTTTATAAGAAAAAATAGAATTTTTAATAAAAGTAGATATTCTAGAAATAGACAATTATATAGAACAGGTGTTTATTGATGTTTATGATTAAATGTTTTAGTAGTTTACGGTTTATTTTTTGTTTTTTACCGTTTTACTTTTAATTTTGGTTATTTTTGGTGAGGTGTTTTAATATTATTTTATTCTACTATTTTTTCTAGAGTTTTAAAATATAATTTTTATAATATTTTTTTTTTAATAAATGAGTTTAAAAATTTAATTTTTTGATATGGTTATATTTTTAAAAATATTATTAATTTTTTTATTTTTTTTATTAATAGATTTTTATTAATTGATAAAACTAATTTTTATTTAAATAGTTTTTCAGATTTTATTAATTCCTTAAAATTGTATTTTTATAAATTTTATTTTAAATTTTTAAAAAATATGGAATTAAAAAAATTTACATTTTTTTGAGAAGGTATGAAAGAAAAAGATGAATCTTTTTTACGTCATAAAACTTTAATTCATTGAATTAAACAAGCTTATAAAGTTTTAATTAGTTAATTTAACAATTTAAATACTTTATGTAAGGGGAATAGTTTAAAGGTAAAACTATGGTCTTCAAAATCATCATCGTGGGTTCGAATCCCGCTTCCCTTGTTTTTATAAAATGTTTAATTTTTTTAAAAATTTTAAAGTTTTAAATTCTTATTATTGGTTTTGTTATTGTTGGTTATACGATTGTTTAAATTTAGCTGTAAGTGAATTAGACTTAGAGCGTGATAAATTAGATATTAAAGATAAAAAAATGTATTATAATTATAGTGTTTTTGTTTTAAAAAATTATTATTATAATAAATTTTTTAAAAATAACGATTTTTTATTTATTGATTTAATTTGATCAAAATTATTTTCATTAAAATATTATATTAGTAATTATAATTTAAATTTACATAGATCTTATTTTCGTGTTTTAAATAATGACAAAGGTTTTTATTTAAATTTTAAATTGTTAACTCAAAATAAAAATTTTTTAAATTATTATCTTAATGTTTTTCATTCTTTTTACAAATATGTCTGGTTTGCTTTAAAATATTGAATTTTTGCTGTTATAATTGGTTTTTTAATAATATATTTTACATTAGTTTTAAAGTCTTTACCATTTAATAAAATAGTTTTTTGTTGAATTGCTGTTACTATGTTTGGTTATTGATTAATTTCAGGTTTTGTTTTTTTTATTAAAAAATATCAATTTGGTAAATATACAAGTGTAATTCAACGTTTTTGGAGAAGAACTTATATTTTATTTTGATTAATAGAGGTTTCAACATTTTCTGTTTTTTTATTTTTAACAATTAATGCTTCGCAAGAATCTTTTTATATGTTTGATCAAATTAGTATTTTTAAAACTCATTTATATTCTTGAAAATTATTTTTTTTAAAAATTTTTCCATTGGTTTTATTAATTATTATTACATACATGTTTATGGTTTCATTAAAATGAAATGTTTTTTCTAAACACAGTATTTTATTATTGTTTTTAACTTTGTTTTTAACATATGTTGTTTGATTAGAGTTTTATCAATTTTATCATGTTTTACATTTTTATGGTAATTTAAATTGAATTTATGATATTGATGATCATTCATGGGTTTTAGAACAAGAACCTAGAAGAACTAGAATTGTAAATCATTATGTTATGTTATTGTTTATTTTAAAATTTTGACATATTGTTTTTATTTACGGAGTTTGAATTTTTTTTGTTTTGAGATCTTTAGAAATAGGTAGAATAAGATACCCTTTATTAGCTGCTAATTTTCAAAATTTTATAATTTTATATATTTTTGCTTGAATTTTTATGTACCCTTGATTTAAATTTTTTTTTAGAAAATTTTTAGATTCACCTTATTATTGATTTTATGTTAATAATAGAAAGTTGTTTTTTAGAGTTTTTTTTAATGATTTAAAATTAATTTATTACGGATTAGTTGATTATTTGAATTTTTTTAATTATAATTGGATGAATAAATTTAATATTGATCCTTTTTTTTATTGAAAATTAGCTGAATTTAATAATTTAGAGATGTATAGAAAACATTATTTGAAAAATGCAATAATAAAAACTTTAAATTCATAAAATTTTTGGGTTTTTATTTTTATTAATTGTTTTTTTTTTTTATAAATTTAATTACGAGTTTTTAATTTACTATCATATATATATATATTATTTATTTGTTTTTTTTTTTTTATTTAATTTAAAAAATTTAAAAAAATTGGGTTTTTTTAAAAATTATAATTACAAATTTTATTATTTTTATTTTATTATTTTTATTTTTTTTTTTTGATCATTAAATTTTTTTATTTTTAATTTTAATTTTATTTTTATTTTTAATTTTATTGTATATTTTTTAAAATTTTAGAATTTATATTAAAAAAATTAATAATTTTAATAAGTTAATTGATTTTATCAATGTATTAGATTAATTCATGGTGAGAAATTTTTTTTCTAATTTTTTATATTTAGATATTCGTAATATGTTTTTTGATTTAAATTTTTATTTTTTTGGTTTTCAAAAAGAATTTACTAATTTTTTATTTTTAAAAAGATGAAAAAACTACTTAAATAGATTTAATGATTTAAGAAAATATTTTTTAAAAAAATATGTTTATACTATTAATCATAAACGTATAGCACTTAATTATTTTTATTTTAGTATGTGTACTGGTTTATCTGGTGCTGCTTTAGCTACTATGATTAGATTAGAGTTAGCTTATCCTGGTAGTACTTTTTTTAAAGGTGATTCTTTAAGATATATTCAAGTAATTACAGCACATGGTTTAATAATGGTTTTTTTTGTAGTTGTTCCAATTTTATTTGGTGGTTTTGCTAATTTTTTTATCCCATATCATGTTGGTTCAAAAGATGTTGCTTATCCTAGATTAAATAGTATAGGTTTTTGAATCCAACCTTGTGGTTGATTATTGGTAGCTAAAACTGCTTTTTTAAGACCTCAGTTTTGACGTTATTATGATAAACCTTCTTATTATTTACCTTTATTAGATAAATCCAAAAATAGAAAATTTTTAGATTTTAAAGATAATAGTTATTTATTTTCTAATTTTTTTAAAAATTATGAATTGGATCAATTTTTCTCTTTTTGGAAACCTAGAAAACAAATTAATTATACTAATTACGATGTTTATTCTTTTATTCCAAGTAAATTATTATTCTGAACTTCCATCATACAATACCCAGAATCTTTTTGGTATGTCGCTAATAAAGCTGTTAAAGCCAGAAGAAAAAAGGTTTATTTTACTAAATGTTCTAACAGAACATTAACAATGTCTGGGTGGGCTTTTATTACACCTTTTTCTAGTAATACAAAATTTACCGGTATTGGTAGTCAGGATATTGCTGTAGTTGGTGTTATTTTTACTGGTATGAGTACTACAATATCTTTTACTAATTTATTAATTACTAGACGTACTTTAAGTATGCCTGGTTTAAGAAATAGAAGAGTTTTATTACCTTTTATTACAATTGCTTTATTTTTGACTATGAGAATGTTAGCTTTAGTTACACCAGTTTTAGGTGCAGCTATGATTATGTTATTATTAGATAGACATTGACAAACTACTTTTTTTGAGTTTGTTTATGGTGGTGATACTGTATTATTTCAACATTTATTTTGATTTTTTGGACATCCTGAAGTTTATATTTTAATTATTCCTCTTTTTGGTGTTGTTAATATGATTTTACCTTATTCTAATACTAGAAGAATTGCATCTAAACATCATTTAATTTGAGCTATTTATATGATGGCTTATATGGGTTTTGTTGTTTGAGGTCATCATATGTATTTAGTTGGTTTAGATCATAGAAGTAGAGCATTATATAGTACTATTACTGTTATGATTTCTTTACCAGCTACAATTAAAATTGTTAATTGAACTATGACTTTATTAAATGGTGCTTTAAAATGAGATGTTGCTTTATTATTTACTTTTGCTTTTATTTTATTTTTTTTATCAGGTGGTTTAACTGGTATGTGATTATCACATGTTAGTTTAAATGTTTCTATGCACGATACATTTTATGTTATTGCTCATTTTCATTTAATGTTTTCTGCAGGTGTTTTAACTGGTTCTTTTGCTGGTATTTATTATTATTTTCCAGCTTTATTTGGGATTAAATATTCTAGAATGTTTGGATATTTACATTTAATTTATTTTTTCGGTGGTCAATGGTTAACATTTATACCTATGTTTTGATTAGGTTATTCAGGTATGCCTAGAAGAATTCATGATTACCCAGCTTTTATGATGGGTTGACATGGTATGGCATCTGTTGGTCATTTAACCACTTTAATTGGTGTTATGTTTTTTTTTTTTAATGTTATTAGATTCTCATATAGAAAGACGTGTTGCTGTTCATAGTACATTAGGTATTCCAAGATGACACAAACGCGTTTTATATTATTTGTTTAAAATTAGATATTTACAATATGTTAATAAAAGATTAACTCGTTTACCTAACTCTAAAGTTAGAATTTTATTTTCTAATTCTTATTTTAATGAGTTTGAAATTTATGATAAAAAATAAACAATTTGTATTTTTTTTAAAAATATTTTTATTTTGAGTATTTTAGGATTAATAATTATTTTAATAATTAATATTGTTTTAATGTTAGTTTTAACTATTATAATCGCTTCATTAACATTAATTGAGCGTAAATTTTTAGCTTTGGTTCAAAGACGTGTTGGTCCAAATTTTGTTGGTTATAAAGGTAGATTACAATATATTGCTGATGCTTTAAAACTTTTTGTTAAAGGTTCTTTAATCCCGGATGAATCAAACAGGGCTATGTTTGTTACAATCCCAAGTATTGCTTTAGCTGTTTGTTATTCTTTTTGGATGAATGGTGTTTGAGGACCGAGTATATCTTTATTTGAAATTGAATATAATTTAATTTATATTTCTTTATTTTCTGTTTTGTTTGGTATGTGTGTTATGTTAACTGGTTATTTTAGTAAAAATAAATATGCTATGTTAGCGGCTGTTCGTACAGGTATAGGTATGTTAAATTTAGAATTATTTTTAGGTTTAATGGTTTTAAATATTGTTTTTATTAGCGAATCTTTTTCCTTTTTACCTATTGTTGTTTATCAAGAAAATTATTGATTTATAAGTTTATTTTTTTTATTGTGTGGTTTAATAATAATAACTTTTTTATTAGAAACTAGTAGAGCACCGTTTGATTTACCTGAAGCAGAATCTGAATTAGTAACTGGTTATTCTACCGAATACGGTGGTTTTTTTTTTTGGTTTGTATTATTTAGGTGAGTATTTACATTTATTTTTTTTTTCTTTGATTATAAATATTTTATTTTTTGGGGGTTGAGAATTTCCTAATATTTTTATTAATTTTTATAATTATTATTATGATATGTTTATTTATTTTTATTAATATTTATTAATAAAAATTTTTAAAAAATTATTATTTTTTTTTTTGTTAAAAAAGATAAATTGGTTGTTGGATTGATTATTAGTTAATTTAAATTTTTTTTTTATAAATTATTTTTTTTTAGTTAATTTTTTAAATGAAGTTTTTTTTTTACAATTTATAATTTTTTATACTTTGTATTTAATATATTCTACTAGTAATTTATTTTTTACTTTGTTTTATTTATTTATGTTGTTTTTTTATTTTGGTTTAGTTTTAGGTTTTTATAATTTAGAAATTTTTACGGCCTTTTTATGGTTAACAGAATGTGTTATTGTTTTTATTAGTGCTTTGTTTTTATTTTATTTAAATGTCTATGGTAATAATAATAAAATTAATTTAAATATCTATTCTTTTAAATATTTAGGTATTTTTATTGGTTTTTTTTTACTAACTTTGTGATTGATTTTTCCGTTTAATTTAGAATTTTTTTTACCAATTGATTTGAATACTAATTATTACTTAGATGATTATTATGAATCATTAAATAATTTTTTAATGAATGATGTTTTTGGTTTATACACTAGTTATTACGTTTTAAATAGTTTTGAATTTTTAATGATTGGTTTATTATTATTATTTGCAAGTATGGTTTGTGTCAATTTAAGTAAATTTAATAGAAATTTAAAATTAAATAATTATTACGAACTTTTAACTTTATATGATTTTTTTAATGATTTTGTTAGTTTTTTATTTATGAGAAAACAAAATCTAACTAACCAAACTATTGCTGCTGTTTCTACAAGAATTTTTAAAAAAAAAATAAATAAATAATTTTATATTATTTTTTATTTTTAATTATTTGATACAGAAAAATTCAATTATTAAACCAGTCGATAATTGCGGTGTTTTAAAAGCTAATGTTTTTCATTTATACAAAGGTTCTAAAGGTCGTTTAGCGTTTGTAGGGGATTTTTTAAAAATTTCATGTAGAGAAGTTGTTCCTGAAAACACCATTAAAAAAAAAAGTAAACATAGAAGTATATTAATAAGAACTAAATTTAATATTTATAAAAAGGATGGTTCTTTTATAAGATTTTATAAAAATAGTTTAATACTTTTAAAAAAACGTTTAACACCTAGAGGTGCTAATATAAGAGGTCCTATATCTAGCAAAATTAATAGAAAAAAATTTATTTCTTCTTTTTCTAGGGTTATTTAGATTTTTTTTAAAAAATTTATTTTTAATTTTATATTTTTGTCGTCTAAAGGTTAGGACAATGGGTTTTCACCTCATAAATCAAGGTTCGATTCCTTGCAAAAATGTTAGTAGAAGTTGTTCCAAAATTTATATAAATATTGATATAATGTTACTGATACACCACATATTCTTTTTAAATTAAATATTTGAACATACGTAAATATTCGTTTTTTTAAAATGAAATTTACAAGAATTTTAACTTATTTTACTTTAAGTTTAAAATCATTGAAAGTTAATGAAATAAGGGTTTTTTATAAAGATTGAATTTTTGAGAATTTTTATAGTCGTTTTTTTAAATATTTTGTTATCATAATAACTATTTGTGTTTTATTTTAAATATTTTAAATTTCATTTTATTTTTTTTAAAAATATTGTTAATTTTTTTTTTGTAGAATTTGTGTTTTTTTTATTTTTTTTTTTTATCAATAATATAGAAATTATGATTAATTTGTACTATGTTTACTTATTAAGATATTTATTTGAGTTTAATTTAATTTTTTTTTTATTTTCAATGATTTTTGCTATGATAATTTATTATGGATCTAAATTTTTTAATTTTTCTAATTTTTTTAAAAATTTTAGTAGTGTGTATTTAATTCGTTTTGTTTTGATTAATTCTTTATTAATATCTTTTATTTTAGTTTGTTTTATATTTTGAATTTTCATAAAATGTTATTTTTCTTTGTTATATTTTTTTATGTATGATAATTTTAATTTTGTTTTTAGTGATTTATTTTTTTTAAAATTACCACTTACTCAAATTTGAACAATAAAATTTTCAATTGAATTTTTTGGTTTTATTTTTATAATTTTGGCATATATAGTAGGTTTAATTTCATTTTTAGCTTTAGATACACGTTTATATTGACGAAATGTAAGATTTATTTTTATATGTAATTTTTTAGTTTTTGTTATTTATATGTTTACTATTGTTAATGATTTATTATTGATATTTTTATTTTATGAGACAATGTTAATTCCTTCTTTTTTATTTGTTTATTTTGTTAGTCCTTATAGACGTGGTATTCAAGCATCTTTATATTTTTTAATTTGAACTCAAATCGGTTCTTTATTGGTTTTATGTAGTGTGTCTTATATAATATATACTGTAGGTAATACTTCATTTTTATCTTTAAGATCGTTTAAATTTACTTCTGACGAAGTTTGGTATTTATATTTATTATTATTTTTAGGTTTTGGTTTTAAAGTTCCAATTTGACCATTTCAGTATTGATTAACAAAAACTCATGTTGAAGCGCCTGCTGGTTTTTCTATTTTTTTAAGTGGTTTTTTAGTTAAAACAGCTATTTATGGGTTTTATAAAATAACTAATGAGTTGGGTGCAGAAATCGATACAACTTTTTTTTCTATTTTTGTTATAATGGGTGTAATTGATGCTTCATTAAAAATGTGAGGTCAGTTAGATTTAAAAAAATTAGTAGCTTATGGTACTGTTCAAGAAATGAATTTAATTTATATAGCATTTTTATGGGGTGACGCCGGTGCGTTTATTGGTGGTATTTTATTTTGTATTACACACGCTTTTTTATCATCATTAATGTTTTTTTTAGTTGATTGTATTCAAAAACGATACAATACTAGAATAGTTTCAGAAATTTCTGGTATTTTACACACAACACCTAATTTAGGTTTAAGTATTTTATTTATGCATATTTTATATTCAGGTTTACCAGGTACATTAAAATTTTTAAGTGAATTTTATATTTTTACAGGTTTAGTTGGTTCAGCACCTTTGTCTACATTATTATTAATGTTTGGTGCAAATTTTTTTGGTTTAATAGGTTTTAGTAAATGTTGATTTAATGTCGTTTTTGGTATGACTTTAAAAAATCAAAACCAATTACCTATTGATTTAACTATTAAAGAATTTTTAATTATTTTTATTTGTATATTTTCAATGTTTTTTTTTGGTTTAGGTTTTAATTTATTAATTTAAATAATTTAAATTTTTTTAATTTTTTTAAAAATAAAAATTAATTTTGTAGTTATTGTCTTTTTTTTTTGATTAGAAATTCAAACTATGTATATATATTTTTTACAAAATATAAATTTTTTATTTAATTTTTTTTTTTTACAAAAT
>Ga0256901_1000865_pt1 | contig 15999 bp, 18 predicted proteins | sample MC6MC0689MT_FD_190200 | JGI IMG/M metagenome (GOLD analysis project Ga0256901, IMG submission 190200) | Metatranscriptome of enriched soil aggregate microbial communities from Iowa State University, Ames, United States - MC6-MC0689-MT... | ecosystem: Environmental > Terrestrial > Soil >... | reverse complement strand
CCAAGACCAGTCCATTTTCTTCCGCAACAAGAATTGGAAAGCCCTGCTCGACAAAGATGTCGAAGCGCCGTGCCATTTCCTCAATGGTGGGCGGCTCGATCTCGTAAGAACCGGAACCGTTCAGCACGGCCTCCGTGTAGATCATCGTGATGGCTTCAATATCAGTAGGCTTGAAATCGCGGATATGGGGCATGTCGGAGGCCAAGACTCAGTTAAAATTGCCCGTCCAGCATGACTCCGGGCTGCCCGCTTGAAAAGCAAAAAGGGCAGCGTTTCCGCTGCCCTCACGTATTCTTCGTTTAGTATCTTCTCAGCAGGTCTTTATCCCAAAACTGGTTCCCACTTTTGGGAGACATGCTCTTAGTCACGGTTGCCCATGAACTGAAGCAGGAACATGAACATGTTGATGAAGTCGAGGTACAGACGCAGCGCGCCCATAACAACCTTGCGGCCCTGCGAATCCGCAGAATCACCTTCAAAGTACATTTCCTTGATCGACTGCGTGTCATAAGCGGTCAAACCTGCGAAGATCAGAACGCCGATCACCGAGATTGCAAACTGCAGCGCGGTGGAGCCGAGGAAGATGTTAACGACCGAAGCGATGATCAGGCCGAACAGACCCATCATCAGGAACGAGCCCATTGCGGACAGGTCGCGCTTGGTTGTGTAACCATAGAGCGACAATGCGCCGAACGAAGCAGCCGTTACGAAGAAGGTGCGAACGATGCTCTGGCCGGTAAAGACCAGGAAGACCGACGACAGCGACAGACCGACGAGAGCTGCATAGCCCCAGAACACGGCGTTAGCGGTCGAAACCGACAGACGCTCGATGCGGAAGCTCAGGAAGAATACAGCTGCGAGCGGAGCGAGCATAACCACCCAGCGCAGCGGCGATGTATAAAGTGCAGCACCAAGTGAGGTGAGCATTTTGCCGTTTGCAAGCTGTGCAACAGCTGCCGACGGATCGGTTGTGGTTGCCAGCGATGAGACAGCCAAAGCAGCAAGGCCTGTAACAACCAGACCAATTGCCATCATGTTGTAGACGCCGAGCATATAGCTGCGGAGGCCCTGATCGATGTCAGCACCAACGCGAGCGCCACCTACCGGCCTCTGCTGTGCCTGAATATTGCGAAAGTCAGCCATGACTTAAATCCTTTTGCGTTGTCCCGTCCGGTGTCGGGGTCAGGCTCATTTCGAGCCGCTCCCAGGCGCCGCTGGCGGGACCCCAGCATGCCTGCGTTTTATTATGGGGATTTTAGCGTTCTCACACAAGTACCAGCTGTAAAAAATCGTGATAAGCGACTTGAAAACTGGATCGCATTATCCATGCGATCCAAGGGCTTAAGCGAATTTAAGCTGCAAGGTTACAAATGCTTCATATGGTTCGGAGCACGGTTGCAGGCTTCTGACCCAGCACGCGCCATGTGCCGGCCAGACCGAATCCAACGGTTAGAACGAGTGCCACAGCCACCGTCATCAGCGCGACGTCCGGCAAGAACTGCGCCTTCAGCTTCATGACTTCAACCACCACATACCAGCCAGCAACACCACCTGCGACCAGCGCAAACACCGCTGTAGCAAGGCCCAGAAGCATATATTCAACAATATAGGCTGCAATCAGCGTGCCGCGCGTGGCACCCAGCGTTTTCAGCACAACCGCATCGTGAACACGGGCGCGATTACCCGCAGCCAGAGCACCGCCCAGCACCAGAACAGAAGCCGCAAGAGCGATGGATGCTGCAGCCCGAATTGCCGTTGCAAGCTGACTGATCAGATCATTGGCCACATCAAGCGCGTCAGTCACGCTGACGGTGGTAACCGCTGGCCAGGTTTTTGTAACCTGTCGCAGGACATCGGGCGCCAGGTTCTTCTGACCATCAGGAATTGTAAGCGTTGCTAGCCATGTGGCAGGCGCACCGGCAAAAGTGTTCGGCGAAAAAACCATGACGAAATTCATCGCCAGCGTTTCCCATTGCAACTGCCGGAAGCTTGCAATTTTGGCATTGATGTTACGGCCAAGAACATTGACCGTGACCGTATCGCCAAGCTTCAGCCCCAGTTCCTTGCCCTCACGTTCTGCGAAAGAAACAAGCGGCTCGCCGGAGTAATTCTCCGGCCACCATTCGCCTTCGGTCAGTGTCGAGTTTTCTGGAACTTTGTCAGCAAAGGTAATGCCACGATCGCCACGCAGCACCCATGCTGCTTCCGGTGGAATGGTCATGTCACGAACATTCGTGCCGTTAAAAGCGACGATACGACCGCGCAGCATCGGACCGGAGGTGAGTTTGCCATCCGGGACAATGCCGCTCACAAGCTTGGTGAAATCACCGATGTCATTGTTCTGAATATCGACAAAGAAAAAGTCCGGAGCCTGTGCCGGAATATTCTCCGTTACCTGACGCCGCAGATTGCCATCAATGAGCGCAATCGCCACCATCAGCGTGAGGCCAAGTCCGAGCGAAAGCACCACGGATGGTGTCAGCGCACCAGGTCGATAGATATTGCCAACTGCAAGCCGTACTGCTGTCGAACGCGTGCGCGGCGCGCGACGTGCCAGCCAGCGGATACCGTCCGCGACCAGCCGCAAAACACCAAAGGCAGCAATTGATGATACGATGAAGATCGCAGCAATCCGTCGATCATAAGCGACGTAAAGTGCCAAGCCTGCCAAAGCAGCAATCAGCAAAACAGCGAGCGTTAGATAAAGTAGTGGCGGCAATCCACGTTGTTCAAAGCCCTGTTCGCGAAATAGCGCCGTTGCCGGAATTTCACGCGCCCGACCAAGCGGGATAATCGCAAAGGCAAGCGTCGTGATGAGACCGAAGACTGCCGCCAAAGCAAGTGCTTGCGGGAAGAAACCGCCGCCACCTGCAACGGGCAGATAATTGGCGAGCGCCAAAGCGGCTGCATATGGAATGATCGCGGCAAGCACCAGACCCAGCACAATGCCGATAAGGCCGATCACCATGATCTGCACGAGATAGACCAGCACTGCAAAACGTGCAGGCGCACCCAATGATTTAAACGTCGCAATCACGCCACGCTTGCCATCAAGATAGGCACGCACAGCATTTGCGACACCAACGCCGCCAACAATAAGCGCCGTCAGGCCCACCAGCGTGAGAAACTGCGAGAAGCGTTCGATATTTGCGGTCAGCGCCGGGGCCGCGTTGTTGCGTGAGCGGATATTCCAGCCTGCGTCCGGAAAATCTGCAGCTGCACGGGTGCGAAGCTCAGCAATTGCGGAATCGGGCGCACCATCCGGCAATGCCACCTTATAGATATGATCGACAAGGCTTCCGGGCTGGATCAACCCAGACGCACGAAGGCCATCCATCGAAACCAGAAAACGCGGCGCAAAATTAAAACCCGACGACAGAAGGTCGGGTTCGCTTTCGATCAATGCACGCAGCTCAAAAGTTTCAGAACCAAGCAGAACTTTCGTTCCAAGCTGAACGCCCATGCGGTTGAGGAAATCCTGACTGACAGCGGCGCCATAGGCGCCATTCTGCAGTTTCGTCATGTCTTCAAGCGAAAGCTCAGGTGCTACTTTCAATGCGCCATAAAGCGGATAGACGGCATCAACCGCCTTCACTTCAACCAGCGACTGATCGGAGCCATCCGGCAGACGTGCCATGGAGCGCATCGTAGCACTTTCGGCAACCTTGCCCTGCTGGTCTATGAAAGCGCGCTCGTCGGCACTTGCCTCGCGCTGATTAAGCGCAAAGCTGACATCGCCGCCAAGAATACTCTGGCCTTCGGCTGCAATCCCTGTGCTGACCGAACGGGCAACTGAATTCACGCCCCCAATCGCTGCGACACCCAAGGCGATACAGGCCAGAAAGATATAGAACCCGGAGAGCCCGCCACGCATTTCTCGCAATGCAAAGCGGAGAGCGAGAGAGAAGGAAGAAAGCCTGCTCATTCGCCAGCCACCGCTGTTTCAAGCGCAGTCTCTTTTCGTGTGGGCTCCTCAATACGGCCTGAACGCACCGGAATTTCCTGATCGCATCGGGCGGCAAGCGATGGATCATGCGTGACAAGGACCATCGTCAATCCGTTTTCACGCTGCTTGGAAAACAGCAAATCGGCAATCTGACGACCTGTAGCCGTGTCGAGATTGCCTGTCGGCTCATCGGCAATCAGGATTTTCGGGCTTGGCGCAAGCGCACGGGCAATGGCCACGCGCTGCTGTTCACCACCCGACAGTTCTGACGGATAATGCGTGAGGCGTTCGCCAAGACCAACAGCGCACAATTCACGTTCGGCCACCTCAAAGGCATCCTTGCGCCCGGCAAGCTCCAGAGGGACGGCGACATTTTCCAATGCGGTCATATTCGGGATGAGGTGGAAGGACTGGAAAACGATACCGATATTAGCGCCACGAAAAGCGGCAGCCTGATCCTCGGTCATTTGGCTGATGGTTTCACCGGCAATCTTGACCGTTCCCTGATCAATATGCTCAAGACCGGCCAGCACCATCAAAAGTGTGGACTTGCCCGAACCTGATGGTCCGACGATGCCAACAGACATCCCTTGGGCAATTGAAAGTGAGACTCCTTTGAGCACATGTACGGATGATGCCGCATGTCCCAGAGTCAGATGAACATTCTCAAGCTCGATGATCGGGCCATGATTTAGCGAAGTCACCTGTTCCGTCACGCGTTTTTCTTCCTATATGAATATTCAAGGCCAGAGCGCGCCACAAATTTGAACTTGTTTTGCGCCAGAAATTGAAGAGAAGTCCTCCGGGCGATTTGCCCGCCTTTGCTAGATATGGGTTGCTAACGATGCGTTTCAAACTCTCGATCCCGGTATGGCTATCGATTTTTGTCATAGCTGCGTCTTTTATTGCTACCGGTGCGCGTGCGCAGGAAGATCCGACCGGTCTTGAAGATGCTTTGCCGACCGAACAGCTTGCACAGGTCAAGATCGTTGGCTTTGGCGACAGTCTGATGGCGGGCTATCTTCTGCCTTCTAACGCCGCCTTCCCGCAGCAGCTTGAAATAGCGCTGGACGCCAAGGGTTATGAAGTCAGCATCGAAAATGCCGGCGTATCGGGCGACACCACAACCGGCGGGCTAGCACGCATTGACTGGTCGATCCCTGATGGCACCAATCTGGTCATCCTGGAACTGGGTGCCAATGATGCGCTGCGCGGTATTTCCCCCGACATTACCGAGAAAAATCTCGATGAAATGCTGTCGCGCCTCAAGACACGCGGCATTTCCGTTATCCTTGCAGGCATGATGGCACCACCCAATATGGGCAAGGATTACGCCGAGAAATTCAACCCGATTTACCCAAAGCTTGCACAGAAATACGGCGTGCCGCTTTATCCATTCTTCCTTGACGGCGTTGCCACGCAAAAGGGGCTGCTGCTCGAAGACGGAATGCATCCGAATGAAAAGGGCGTTGAAACAATGGTCACCAATTTCATGCCGGTGATCGAGAAAACCCTGAAAGCTGAACAAAAGGCGGGGACATCGGGCGGCTGACACAATCAGGAGGCATAAACAGCTTGCTCAAAACAGCGAAGAATGATTCGCTGAGAGTTGCATCGGTAAGGGAAAAAGATTCGTTTTTCTGATGATCGATGCATAGGCACTCTAACTCAGAGCGTCCTCCCGTGGCTTAGACCACACGACGCTCTGGCGCAGAACGATTCGAGGAGGATGCTTTATGCCGCGTCTCTTTACTGCCCTCGAAATCCCGCGCGACGCCGCGCTTTCGCTCTCGTTATTACGAGGCGGCCTCCCCGGCGCACGCTGGATTGATGTCGAAAATTACCACATAACCCTGCGTTTTATCGGAGATGTGGAAGGCCATGTGGCCGACGAGGTTGCCAATGCGCTTGATCGCGTGCGGCGCCCCGAATTCATGCTCAACCTGTCAGGTGTCGATGCGTTCGGTTCCAAGAAGCCGCACAGCATCTATGCGGGCGTATCCCCCTCGCCTGAACTCAACGCATTGCAAGGCGAAATCGAACGCATTTGCCAGCGGCTTCGCATTCCCGCCGATCCGCGCAAATTCACACCACATGTGACTTTGGCACGGTTGAGAAACGCCCGCATCGATGATGTCGTGCGCTATCTCTCATCCCGCGGCAATTTCTCAACAATGCCGTTCAAGGTGGGCCGCTTCGTGCTGATGTCCTCGCGCGATTCTGTCGGCGGCGGACCTTATGTCGTCGAGGAAGCCTGGCCTTTGATGGCCGTTTCACGCCAGAACTGGTCGGCAAGCGCCTTTGATGAGGCTAGAACCATCCGGTAAACCTGTTCGAAATCCCCGATATTTCCATAGTAAGGATCGGGGATTTCAACGGCTTTTCCTTCTGCAATTTCGGTGAAGAGCCCAATACGAGCGCTTGCATTTGCAGGCTGTCTTTGAGCGATCATGCGCATATTATAGCGATCCATCCCTAGGATGAGATCAAAACGCGTAAAGTCGCCGGGTGTCAGCTGGCGGCAGCGTTGCTCGGAAATATCGAGGCCATGTTTCGCTGCAATACGGATCGAACGATCATCCGGCTCTTCGCCGGTGTGATAGCCATTTGTGCCCGCCGAATCGATCAGCACATGATCAATGCGACGCTCAGCCAGAACATGAGCCATCACGCCTTCCGCAAGCGGCGAACGGCAGATATTGCCTGCACAGACAAATAGAATACTGGTCGGGACTGATTGGGTCACGGAACTCTCGCGGCTATGATAAGTTAGAGCTGAATAGCCAACAACATAGGCAAAAGACAATGGCACGCAACAGGCTGACTGATGACGAACTGAAACAGGCACTTGGCGAGCTTGATGGCTGGCAGAAGGTCGATGACCGTGAAGCAATCAGCAAGAGTTTTAAATTCAAGGACTTTAACGCGGCGTTCGGCTTCATGGCCCGAGCAGCACTTTATGCCGAAAAGCTTGACCATCACCCCGAATGGTTCAATGTCTATAATCGTGTCGATGTCACGCTATCAACCCACAGCGAGAACGGAATTACCGAGTTGGACATCAAGCTTGCTCGCAAGATGAATGCGCTGGTTTAGAACGATCAAACTTTTGAAACATAAACGATTATCGGCTTTTTCTGATGTGTGAAATTGCCCTCGCGATTTCGCCCCATATATGGGAGCGCTTTGGTTAGATCGATACGATCACTCCAGTTTTGACCGAGCGTTCCGCCATTGATGCTACGAATGTAGATGTCACCGACCGCTACGGCTGAATGAAAAATGTGCCCCGCTTTCACGTCGTAAAAGCCAATCGCCCGCCCGTATGGAAGCGCCGAATAGCCGTTCCACAATTCACCGGCTTTGAAATTCAGCAGTGGAATCCAGTTTTGGCCCGATGTGCCGCGTAACGTGTGCTCGGAAATACCTGCCCCCAGCAGAAAACGCATATAGGCGGTGAGGTCGTAGCAAATGCCATCCTTCACATCGATGGTGACATGATCGCTAATGTCCTGAGCTGCCGCCAGCTGATGGCCGCGATAGAACTGGCTTGACCGGTCACTGCGCACAAAATTTTCGCCATAGCCGGTGAAATGCATCAAGGTTCTCCAATCAACCAGAGCATGTCGCGCTTAATCCTAGCTACCGCGCTCGCTCTATCTCTTTATTTTTATGCATGTCTTTATCGGAAAACCGGTTCCCACTTTTCCGCGACATGCTTTAAGCTCGGTCACGCAGGCAAATCGGGCCGAAACCCGATTTTTCTGGAATCCATATTTTGTTGATTTCAGAGGCTTTTTGTAGCTGACGGTTCATGCAGGAAATGCATTCCGACTTGAAAGCTGGATGCAATATTCCCATTTCCAATGCTATTGTGGCCTTGCACTTGGCTTACTGGAGATTGCCCAAACATGGATAGCGTCAAGATTGATGAAATCCTGGAGCCCGGCAATGAAGGCGATTTCAATGATCGCAGCGAACGGGTGAAAAAAGGATTCTGGAAGACCGCACGTCGTGCCGGTCGCATGGTTCCGTTTATGGATGAGGTTGTGGCCGCCTATTATTGCGCGCTCGACCAGAACACGCCGACGCGTGTGCGCATGACACTGATGGCAGCACTTGCCTATTTCGTTCTGCCCTTCGATGTCATCCCCGATATGCTGGTTGGCATTGGTTTCACCGATGACATTGCAGTGCTTATGGCGGCATTGACTGCTGTTCGCACACATATAACGCCCGCCCATAGAATCGCAGCCCGTGAGGCTCTTCGCGACGACGGCGAGGCCGCTTAAAGCGGCCTCTCCCCTTCACAGCTTTGTTATGGGGCGACATCACGATCATTGTGCATTGACGCAATATGACAAACTCTTGCCGCTTTCTTTTGGATGAAGTTGGCAACGGGATCGCGGGGACTTAGGTCTACTCGTTCAAGTTTTCTTTCAAAACTTCACCGTTTGGTAACCCAGATTAAGGCACATTAAGGGTCACTAAACGGGACGGCGTGATGAACGGCGATATCCCGATATTCGACTTTGAAGCAAACGAAAGAGAACCGGTAAAAAACCATGCTTGGAAAATCGATCGTCGCGGCTTCGGTGTTTACGATTGCAATGGCGGGTTCGGCACTCGCCCAGACACCGACCCAGATTAAGCAGTTCGACGCCTGGGGCGCCTATAGCTATCAGTCAGGCAATGGCAAGGTTTGCTATGTCCTGTCCGTTCCGACGCAGAAAGCGCCGGCTAACGTTGATCATGGCGATAACTTCTTCCTCGTGAGCCAGAAGCCAGGACAGAACGTCAGCTTTGAACCACAGTTCATGGCCGGTTATGAGCTGAATACAAATGCAAATGCCAAGGTTATCGTCACCATCGGCAACCGCAATTTCACGATGTTCGTCAATGGCAAATCCGGCTGGATGGAAAATGCGGCGGAAGAGCCACAGCTGATCGCAGCAATGCGCGGCGGTTCGGACATGAAGGTGCAGGCACAGTCCAAGCGCGGCACCAAGACCAATTACACCTATTCGCTCAAGGGCATTTCGGCAGCGCTCGCAGCCATTCAGAAGTGCAAATAAGCCAATCGGTTCGAGTTAAATTATTAAGCCGGGGCTCCGCTCCGGCTTTTCTTTTTGACGTTGTATTGTCACTTATGCATGCCTGCCGCGAAACACTGCGGGATGACGGATCGAATATTGTGTGCTATGAGCGCGCGCAAAGGGCTCGCATTTCAAATGAACGAGCCCATATATCCATGCAATCGCTAAAGCATGTCGCGTTCAATCAGATTCGGGCCACACGCTTTAAGCTTTTGTTTTTACGCATGTCTTCATCCCGGAACCGGTTCCCACTTTCGGGAGACATGCTCTAGATTTACCGGCGCGCTTTATGCGGCGTCCTCAACAGTTGAAAACAGATGTCCATTTCGTTCGACTTAACCATTGATGATACGCGCGACCAGCTTGCCCGCCATGTGCGCGCAAACATGGAGCAGAAGCCGTCGCTCATAGGCATGTCGCGCGAGGAAATGGCTGATGAGCTGATCAAGGTTGGCGTGCTGCCAAAGCAGGTCAAGATGCGCATTGCGCAGCTCTGGCACTGGCTGTACGTGCGCGGCGTTTCCGATTTTGCCGATATGCGTAACATTTCCAAGGATCTGCGCGCTCTTCTGGCGCAGCATTTCACCATTGCGCGCCCGGAAGTGGTTGAAGAACAAATCTCGCAGGATGGAACGCGCAAATGGCTGTTCCGCTTCCCACCACGCGGTGCCGGGCGCCCTGTCGAAATCGAATGCGTTTATATTCCTGAAGAAGGCCGCGGCACGCTTTGCATTTCTTCTCAGGTTGGCTGCACGCTTACCTGCTCCTTCTGCCACACTGGCACACAGAAGCTGGTTCGCAACCTGACATCAGAAGAAATCCTGGCTCAGCTGTTGACCGCGCGTGATCGTCTTGGTGATTTCCCGGATACCGACACACCGGACGGCGCTATCGTGCCTGCTGAAGGCCGCAAGGTCACCAACATCGTCATGATGGGCATGGGTGAGCCGCTTTATAACTTCGAGGAAGTGAAGAAGGCTCTCCTGATTGCATCCGATGGTGATGGGCTGGCGCTTTCCAAGCGTCGTATCACGCTTTCGACCTCTGGTGTTGTGCCGGAAATCTATCGCACCGGCGAAGAAATCGGCGTGATGCTGGCGATCTCGCTGCATGCCGTGCGCGACGAATTGCGCGATCTTCTGGTGCCGATCAACAAGAAGTATCCGCTGGAACAGCTGATCAAGGCTTGCCGTGAATATCCCGGCCTGTCGAATGCCAAGCGCATCACCTTTGAATATGTGATGCTCAAGGACATCAATGACAGCATGGAAGACGCCAAGCTGCTGGTGAAGCTGCTGCGCGGTATTCCGGCCAAGATCAATCTCATTCCGTTCAACCCATGGCCGGGCACCAACTACCAGTGCTCCGACTGGGAACATATTGAACGCTTCGCCGATTATGTGAATGCGGCAGGCTACGCTTCACCAATCCGCACGCCACGCGGCCGCGATATTCTGGCGGCCTGTGGTCAATTGAAGTCGGAATCAGAACGTATGCGCAAGACGGAACGTCTGGCGCTTGAAGCGATGATGATCGCCGGCCACGGTGAGTAATTTACGAGGACTAAGCGCGGTTGACTGATACGTTCGATTATATCTCGCGTTTTGTTGTTATTGTTTTCGGCTATTGCGTAGCCGTGCTGGCCGCCGGGTTCTTTCTGGCGGCCATTCTGTACAGCCAGATCGATGTGCTCGGTTATGCGCTTTCCGATCCGTTCTTTCAGGATGTTTTCAACGAGATTCGCGACGCCTGGGATATGACCGGCTTTTATGCAGCGGTTCTGATAGGTGGCCCTGTACTGGCCACAATGGCGGGTGGTTTCAGCTTTTTCCCGGCAGTGGTGCTGATCGTGATCAGCGAAGTGCGTGGCTGGAAATCATCCCTGCCCTATTGCATTGGCGGACTTGTGATTGGCCTGCTGGGAGTGGGTGCTGGATCACTACTTGCTGTCGCTGATCAACAGATTGCTGCAAGTATCGCTCTTCTGACCGGCGCCTTTGCATGTTCAGGCATCGTCGGCGGCTTCGTCTACTGGCTGATTGCCGGTCGCAACGCCGGGCGATTTTTAGCCCGCCCGGCTGCGTAATTTCACTTTGCCTGTGCGGTGATAATTTTCAGCGCAAAAGCCGAGAAGACGCCCGCAAAAAGCCAATCGACAATCCGCGTAACAGTTGGGTTTTTCTTGAGAAGACCGGCGAACTTGTCGGCTGCAACCACCATTGGAATGGTGAAAGGCAGTGCCAGCGGAATGAAGGACAATCCCAGAAAGAACAGCTTTCCCATCGCATGAGGATCATGTGCCGAAACGAACTGCGGCAGGAAGGTCATGTTGAACAGGATGATCTTCGGATTGAGCAGGTTGATGCCAAGTCCGATCGCCCAGTTCTGAACCAACGTGTGCTTCTTGCCGCCATTCTTTTCCGGTGAAAATGCCGAACCTTTGCGGATGGCCTGTACTGCAAGCCAAACGAGATAGACCGCACCCACCACCTTCAATGCGGTGAAGGCTGCAGGCGAAGCGAGGATGAGCGCTGAAAGTCCAAGTGCTACCATGCTCGTATGCACAACAATGCCAGTGCTTGCGCCTGCCATACAGGCAAAGCCAGCGGCCTTGCCTTCAGAAAGCGCACGACCGACAAAAAGCGTCATGTCCGGACCGGGGGTGATGGATAAAATTGCAGTAGCGATTACGAACTGGACGAAGATGGTCCATTCGGGAATGAAGGTCAGGTTTGTCAGAAAAGACATCGAAAGGCACTCCGAGAATTCGCGGCAAGCTAACGCGAATTCAATTGCGCCGCCATAGGATTCTTTTAGCCGTCTCAGCGTCCCTTATTTATGCGTAGGCAACCCATCCGCGATAGGTGAAAGATGCATAAAAAAGTCTCAGATCCTTGAAGCCCGCACCACGCATCAGCGCCTCATCCCGTTGCGGCGTAAGAATATGCAAACGCTCATTGATGGCTGTACCGGCTTTTACTGCACTTGCCATATCGACACCGGAATCATTCAAAAAGGCAGAATAGCGTGACAACCACAAAGCTCGCTTATCAGCACTGCCCTGCTCAAAACTGAAATGTGCCATGATAAACGGTGCGCCGGGTTTCAGGCGGCGATGGATGTCTGAAAGAGTTTGTTTGCGTGTTTCCCCATCCAGAAAATGCATGGTCAGCAAACAGACTGATCCATCGAACGGCCCAAGAGCTGCGCTATCGATATAACCTTCATGGAAATTCACACGAGCTGCATTGGCGCCAAGGTTTTGCCGCGCCAATTGAAGCATTTCTGCAGAAGGGTCGACACCTTCAAAGGTCCAATGCGGGTGATTTTCAGCAAAGAGCTTGAGTTCAAGACCACCGCCCGCACCCAACACCAGAATGCTTGCAGTATCGGACACGGCTTCGGCAAGCAGCAAACGCGTCATGCGCTGCATATCCCGAAAGCCCGGCACAGCTTTCGGCGGCCCTTCTGCGTAACGTGCTACGACCTGCGGATCGGTAAATGGATTGTAAGAGTTACTCATGTAACTTTTATAGTTACAAATCAAAGTGACAGTCAAGACTGTCCATATTGGCAGATGAGGCTTTCTTTTCGCTGACAAAGTGCCATCCGGCTTGCGCGCCGCTTAGCAACTGATAAAAGAACTGCAACATCCTGTTCTACGGCCCTTTGGGCCACAATCGCATCTCAGACGGAAGTGAACTATGAGCAAGCTGAAAGACGTTAAAAAGGTCGTTCTCGCCTATTCTGGCGGTCTCGACACCTCGATCATCCTGAAATGGTTGCAGACTGAGCTTAACGCAGAAGTCGTCACCTTTACCGCCGATCTCGGCCAGGGCGAAGAGCTTGAACCAGCACGCAAGAAGGCCGAAATGCTGGGTATCAAGGAAATTTTCGTTGAGGATGTGCGCGAAGAGTTCGTGCGCGATTTCGTCTTTCCGATGTTCCGCGCCAACGCCGTCTATGAAGGCGTCTATTTGCTCGGCACCTCGATTGCCCGTCCGCTGATCTCCAAGCACCTGATTGAAATCGCCAAGAAGACCGGCGCTGACGCAATTGCGCACGGCGCGACCGGCAAGGGCAATGATCAGGTTCGCTTCGAGCTGTCCGCATATGCGCTGAACCCGGACATCAAGATCATCGCCCCATGGCGCGACTGGTCGTTCAAGAGCCGCACGCATCTGCTCGAATTTGCTGAACAGCACCAGATTCCGGTTGCGAAAGACAAGAAGGGCGAAGCGCCATTCTCGGTTGACGCAAACCTGCTGCACTCTTCGTCTGAAGGCAAGGTTCTGGAAGATCCGGCGATCGAAGCGCCTGAATATGTGCATATGCGCACGATTTCGCCAGAAACCGCCCCGGATACACCAACCATCATCAAGATTGGCTTTGAAAAGGGTGATGCGGTTTCGATCAATGGCGAGCGTCTGTCGCCTGCAACGCTGCTTGCCAAGCTCAATGATTATGGCCGTGACAACGGCATTGGTCGTCTTGACCTCGTTGAAAACCGCTTCGTCGGCATGAAATCGCGCGGCGTCTATGAAACGCCAGGCGGCACGATCCTGTTGGCTGCACACCGCGCCATCGAATCGATCACGCTCGACCGTGGTGCGGCGCACCTCAAGGATGAGCTGATGCCACGCTATGCGGAACTCATCTATTACGGTTTCTGGTTCTCGCCAGAACGCGAAATGCTGCAGGCCGCTATCGATCTCAGCCAGCGTCACGTCGAAGGTGAAGTCACACTCAAGCTCTATAAGGGCAATGTGATTGTGACCGGTCGTGAATCGGACAAGTCGCTCTATTCCGACAAGCTCGTGACATTTGAAGACGATCAGGGCGCCTATGACCAGAAGGACGCAGCAGGCTTCATCAAGCTCAATGCACTTCGTCTGCGCACATTGGCTGCACGCGACCGTCGCTAAGCTTTTTAAAACACGGCAAAAGCCCGCCTTCCGGCGGGCTTTTTATTTTAAAACCCAAATGGAGCCCGAGCTGTGTTTCTCTATCTGGCAGCACCTCTTTGCATTGTGCTCGGGATTTATCTGCTGACCCGCGGCATTCCCATTCTGTGGGGTGTGATGATGCCAGCGATTCGTCATCGCTTTAGAGCCGACAGCCGGCCACATGTCTTTCATTTGCCAAAAGCGGGACAGTACACAGTCAGCATCGTCTTTCCACCACTGACTGTTCTGACGGGAACCGCTTATTTCTCGACGCAGTTTGCGATCAGGTCACACCCAACCAACACGCCAATCGCCTATCGTTCTACAAGCCGTTCTCTGCTCAGCGTCAGACGGACGGACATGCAGGGCTATGCTTCTCATGCCCTTGGTAATTTTGAATGCACGATACCCGGCGATTACGAAATTACCTGTCTTACGCCTGAAAAAATCCGGCCAAATTTTCAGCTGGAAATATCGCCCTATATTTCCTTTCTGAAACTCGCGCCTGTCATCATAGGAGTCATTCTGGCAAGCGGATTGAGCATTGGGGGAACGATTATCTTCGTGCTCTTGCTAGCAGACAAAATTTGATAATGTCAGACAGCGTTTCTGATTGCTGCGAGCATCTTTTCTTCACCAGGACGTAAGGTCAGCACCCGCACGCCATTCGACGTGACAGCGACGGTATGTTCAAACTGCGCTGACAATTTTCCATCGCGCGTCACAACTGTCCAACCGTCTTTTTCGGTCTTTACCTTGGCTGTGCCTTGATTAAGCATCGGCTCGATGGTGAACACCATGCCTTCACGCAGACGCTCACCCGTACCCGGCTTGCCGAAGTGCAGAACCTGCGGCTCCTCATGCATTTCACGACCAATGCCATGGCCGCAATATTCACGTACCACGCTGTAATCATGACGCTTTGCGTGACGCTCGATAGCATAGCCAATATCGCCCAGCGTAGCGCCGGGACGCACGGCAGCAATACCCTTCCATAGTGCCTCATAGGTCACACGCACCAAACGCGAAGCAAAGGGAGCCACTTCACCGACCATATAGGTTTTGCTGGAATCAGCGATATAGCCGTCCTTCTCAAGCGTAATGTCGAAATTGATGATCTCACCATCGGTGATGATTTCGCTATCTGATGGCATTCCATGGCAGACGACTTCATTCCTTGAGGCATTGAGCACATAAGGAAAATCATACTGCCCTTTGCTTGCAGGCCGCGCCTGTAATTCGCGGGTGATATAATCCTCGACCAGATCATTGACCTGCATCGTAGTCAGGCCAGCAAGCGGTGTATGATCGAGAAGTGTAAAAACGGACGCCAGCAGCGCGCCTGAAGCCGCCATTTTTTCCACCTCGGCAGGTGTCTTTGTCATGATGACTGCACCACCAGAACGGGAAGCTCGACTTGTGCCGCGCGCAACTGCATCTGCACGATCTCATTGAAGGACAGTTCCGGATTTGCCTGTGCCAACATACCGATTTTCATCCAGTATTCAGCCTGCGCATTGATCGAACGGCACATGACATCACTTGCCTTGCGCAATTCCTCATGCAGTTCATCGCTGATTTTTACGATACCCATAATACTTTCCAATTCGTTATATATGAAACATATATAAACCGTATATCGAAGCCTATCAAGATGATCCAAAATCAATGAGCTGATCTAAACCATTTGCTTTTAGTATGGCGCCGTACTATATGGCGGCGTATGGAAATTATCGAGCAAAAACATCACGCGCTTTTGGGTGAACTGGAACGGCGCAGCAGCCCGTCTGCTGACGCGCTTAAAACCTGTTTTGAAATCCTGTCGCTTGCCGCTGCAATTGACCAGGACTGCGCCAACAGGCTTGCTCCCCACAAGCTTTCCGAAGGCAAGTTTGTGCTGCTGTTTTTGTTGCAGAATGCGCCTGATGGCCTTTCACCGCACGAGCTTTCAGAGCGTGCTGGCGTGACACGCGCGACCATTACCGGCCTGCTTGATGGCTTGGAACGCGAT